>MDTB01007928.1_pt1 | contig 51043 bp, 61 predicted proteins | sample 811161 | NCBI WGS metagenome assembly MDTB01 (sample SAMN05326650, study PRJNA326480) | marine metagenome | isolation source: seawater | place: Mediterranean Sea | collected 2009
AATTAGCAGGCCAGCGTATGTATTCAAGTGTTTTGTTTATACCGTCTATACTAAAATGAAACTTTAGGTTCTTAAACTTGTTAAGTTTTTCCACGAACTTTTTATTTTCATTTGTACAGTTTGTAGTAAAGAACAGTTCTGTATCTGTTAAGTTGTGATCAATCATAAAGTCCATTAGCGACAGTACGCCTGGCATTATAGTTGGCTCGCCTCCTAAAAACTTTATTCTATTTGTTTTGCCTGTTAGTAAACTGTTGCTGATGTATTGTAGATTCTCTTCATAGTCCCAATCACATCCATCTTCATAGTTTACATAAAACTGATATTCGACTCTGTCTTGTTTGTAAACTTCTTTAAAGTCATCTTTATTCTTTTTAAATTCTTTGTTTAATTGACTGCTACTTACAGGAGAACACATTCTACAGCCTAGGTTACATAAGTTACCTGGACGTAGATCAAAGTCAATTGGTTGATTATACTGTGTGCCTGTTTCTATATTGTATTCTAAATCGTAATCTTTAAAGCGTCTAGCAAAGTCTTGGCGATCACTTCTAGCATTATTCTTTTCTAGTTCTATACATTCTGTACATTCAGGTAACTTACTATTTGGTGTAAGCATACGCTGTCGTAGGTTTTTGTAGTAATCACTTGACCATTTGGTTTTTATATCAGTGTCTGTAGGTGTGTTTAGTACTTTGGATATACAACAGACTCTATCGTCAAGTTTGCTATTGTGCTGATACAAATGTACAAATGGTGCTATACAATATGGCTTCATTATACATTACTTATATGACCCGAAACCCCAAAGTCTTTCTTTACAGAACCAACAGTTGTCACAATGTTCATCGTGTCTTCCTTCTGGCCAAACATATTTCTCACATGACCAAGTTAATGAAAACAGTTCTCTAGCATTGAATAAATCAAATATTTCAGCAACGCCTTTTTTATCTGTGTTTCTCAAAGGTTCCCATATGGTTTTAGGTCCTCTATAAATTGTAGGAAGTTTGTCTGTTTTTCTATCTCTATCATCAGCAGGACCGGCTAATACTCGTCCTTCGTTGTCTAGGAATTCAGCGTATACTTCTTTTGGAGGGTTGGCAGTAATACCTGAAAAGTGTCCTTGTATGCCTAGTTCATCATAAGCATAGTCTGTTATCATTTCTTGATACTTTACATAATCTATACTAACGTTTCTGCCATTGGGTATTTTGTAAGCAGGGTTCTGATTTATTAAGTGGGTATATAATTCTACACCAGGATATTTTTTATCTAGCCAATTTAAAACTGCTCTGCTGTGATCTTCTTGAAAACTCTTGCCTTGGTGCCTTGTTGTAAGTGCTGTAATCCTTGTATCTAGTTTGTTATCACTTATAGTTTTCCATAGCATTATAGCAACAGCGGCACTATCTGCCCCACCGCTAATTCTAATACCTACATGACTGTGATCTTTTACGTCTGAAAAATCATATGTATCTTGGCTTGTTTTATAAATTGACATAATTCTCTCCGAATTGTTCCTACAACATTACTTATTATATCTTAATAAATACTTTATATTATTGAATAGTAGGATTTTAGCATGGCATTAACAAGACCTAAAGCGGCCCAGATAGACTTTGATGTGACTAATCTCACTGATCCTCTTATAGGATTAAACAGTGGTGAATCAGGATCAGCAGATAAAGACTCAGGAATAGTAATAGAACGTGGTAGTGATACCAACGTTGCTTTTATTTGGGACGAAAGTGCTGATCAATTTGCTGTTGTAAACACAGACGAAACAGGTACTACTAGTGGCAATGTAACAATATCAAGTTACGCAGATATTAAAGCCAATTCATTTTATGGAGATGGAAGCAACCTAACAGGTATTAGTGGTGGTGGAGCATCTAACCTAAATGGACTATCAGATGTAACTATATCTTCTGTTCAAAACAATGATTTACTAAAATACAATTCTACTGCTGGAGAATGGCAAAATACAAACTTGGGAATTTCTGTTGCTCCTACTTTATCTGTTGTATCAGGCACAACTTATGTCGGTGGAGCAGTGGTTGTTAATATAACTAATAATGCATCAGGCGGTTCAAATGTTTATGATGACCCTCACTTTTTTGTACAACTAAAAAATTCAAGTAATTCTGTAGTAGTTACTAATGATAATATAACATATGAATATAGTAGTAATCAAGGAAAACTTTCTTTTACTGCACCAACTACTGCTGGTTCATATACTCTAGAAGTTACAGCACAAGACTTTGGTGATTTGTCAAGTGATGTTACTACATTGTCTCTTACTGTTAATGAAATACCAGCATTTAGATATATGAGACTAAAGGGTGATGGGGGTAGTACTCATACTTATGTACAAGAGTTTCGAGCCTTTGATGCTCTTAGTCAGTCAGGCACGAAATATCCACCAGATTTGAGCAGTACTAACCAAGGGTCTACTGAAACAATTAGTGGTATAGATTATATTGCTAATAGTTCTGGAAACTTCAGTAGCACTTATCATGATTATAAAGCCTTTGATAATAGTGCCTCTACTGGATGGTGGAATTTAAATCCTAATAGTACACATAGTGATTGGTTTGTTAGTATTGATTTGGGGCAATCTGTTTCTGGTATTAAGTCTTTTCAAGTATTCATAAACCAATCGTATGTTGGTGGGTCAGGAAATGTAGTAAAAGTTCAAATAAGCAGTACTGGTAATTTTAGTGGAGAGGAAATAACTGTAGGTCAGTATACACCACATTTAGTTGAGTCAACTGGTATTAACAATGCTCAAAGAAGGTTCTTTATAGGATAGGAGTTGATATGAGTTTAAAATCAGAATGTCAAGAATCAGTTTATTCTTTTGCACCTTTACATAAACAATTGAATGCTGAACTTTTTGATGAACATAAAGAATACATTAAGGTAGTTATCACATTACATAGAGATGAATATGAAACACAAAAAGCGGCAGGTGCATCTTCATTTACGTTGTCTGAAGATAGTACAACATTTTTAACGAATACAAAGCCTTACTAAAAATAGTTTTAACACTACACCTTTATTATTCCAAGTAAGAAATTTCATAGGTATAAACTTGTAATACCAAGGCAATGGTCTACTGCCTTTTAAATCATTCCATAGTGTATAAATTGTATTTGGGTATCCACCTATTCTAGAAAGTCCAACACAGGCAGGATATATTTGTTCTTTGGGAAATTTGGATGACCTAAGTTTTGAAACTATCCCGGCTCCCCGGCTCCTACTTACAGGCTTGATATTATCTCTCTGGTTCGTAGTCATCACTAGTTCGCGACTTTGGGTTTATTTTGTTTTCGTTTACGAATTGGGGAAACCAAGGGCAAATCCTGAAAACCAATTCTCCCTACGTTAGTAGGAACCTTTTTGTACAGTAGGATACCAAATAGTATTATAGCCATTGTTTTGAGTATCGTGTTCTGGCCCTCTAATACCTATGTTCCAATCTTCAATGGTAAACATACTGTTAAAAACTTGTTGAGCCCTTTCTAATGATTTGAAAGGACCTCTTATATCTGTAGAGTCAACCATTTTGTAACCATCACCGGGTACATCCATAAAGTGTTGCTCTGTAACGTAATAACCTTTTTTACAAAGAAATGGATTAACGTTTCTCATTAAAAGTTAACCAGTTCTGCTTCTTTCAACGATGTTTCACTTAAAAACATTTTAACATCATCGATAGTATCAAAACCAAGTAAACCCCAATTGGTATACTTGTCTTCGTCGATTATCTTATATGCTTGATTATGGTCTATCAAACCATTCTCTATTTTTTGGACTATGGAATCAATTTTATCTTCTGCTTCATCATAGGCCCATGCTTTTACTTTACCCATATTATGCTACCTCCTTAAATCCTAAACTTGCTACCAAGTGCTTCTTACCTTCACTGTCAATAACAATATCACCTACGGAAGTTGAGAACATTTGAGACAATCTCTCAATGTTTTCTTCAGGACCTATATTACCTACTTCAAACACGCCTTCTAAACCTTTATCAGTTGTAATGTTTGAAACGTGAGTGTAATAACCTTTGTCCCATGCTTCTTTGGCTAGAACTTCTGCTTTATCAGAGAAGTTCATATCTAAATGTAATTTGTGTTTCTCTACACTATTATGACCTTCGGCATTTACTTTGTTATGCTCTTCGTCAGTTAAGTGTATTTGATGTAATTCGTATTTCATATTAAGCAACCTTCTTTAACATTGAACCAGGAACTTTATATGCCATTTCAGTACCATCTATGTCAACAATAACATATTTGATATTAACTTTTCTAACAGTACCTTTCATTTTAGCACCGCTTCTGTGTGAAGTAAAAGAAACTCTGTCACCTTTGTTTAGGCTTTGTGCTGACTGTACAGCGAGTTGGTTTCTTCTTTGTTTAATTTTTTGAACAACAGTGTCTATCTCGTCATTGCTTAATTTTTGTATACCAGCAAGTACTTTAGTTAAGTTTTCTATCTGTTTCATTGTTTTTATGCTCCTTGTTTTTAACTTATACTAATATAATAGCATCATTACAGTATGTGTCAACCAAAAAAAACCTCCATAAATCAACATTCATGGCACTATATCTAGTGCCATTTACGGGAGGACGTAACTATATGTAGTGATTATTTTGCTTTGCCGGGTCGGCCTGTTCTGTGATCTATACGGCCTTTACGTTTGGCTACTTGGATTTTCTTACGTTTTTGCCTACGTTCTTCTGTTACAACCTTACGTTGTATCATTTCATCTGTTTCTGGAAACTCTAATAGTTTAGAATCTGATATAATTTTGAGTCTTGTTTTAATATAGTCTATGTAATTCACTATTATGCTGGACCGTTAACAACACCGTCAACGTCAAATTGTAATACATCTGATTGGAAATCGTTTTTACATCTATCAAAGTAACGTGTAAGTTTAGGTTCAATAGCAAGTGTATCAGTACCACGTACTTTATCTAATGCCATTTGATGTCTTACAAATTGTAACATCAATCTTTTCTTTCTACCTGGTGATATTGCTTGAGTTGTATGTCCACTAATTTCTCTATTAACTTCAGAACGTATTGTACGGAACCATTGCTGTTCTTTTTTATTCATTTTAAAATCATCAACACATTCATCTAGTAATCCGTTAATCTCTTTTTTATGATCATCATCTAACCAACATATAGATAAAAACATTGGGTCAACTATAGGTAAGAAAGATATACCTCTGTGTTTAGGGAAGTATTGTCTATATCCATCTAAGAACCATTTCATAGTATCTTTAATTTGGAATATACTTTGAGGTTGTACAACACTTCCAATACCTGCCCAGTGTAGGTTTGGTAGTTTAAATACCTCATGGAATATCTCTTCATGTCTATCCCATTTAGTACCATGTCTTAAATATTCTTCTAGTTTACCTGTACCATCAAAACTAAAGTTTATTGTAACGTGTTTAAACTGACTAATGGTATCAGCAATACGACTATTCCAACTTGTAGCATTTGTTATCAAGTGTAGGTATAAGTTTTTAGCATGACCTGAATCAACAACCTTCTTAAGTACTTTGTGTACTCTAGGATCAATAAGTGTTTCACCCCCTGACATCTTTAACCATTTTACATTGTCTAGGTCTATGTTTGATACCGGATCAAATTTAGGATCATCATAATCAATTTGTTCTGCCCATTTACGAACAGTTTCTGATTTAGTTACCGAATCCCAATATGTCCAGCCTTGTAAAATTTTATTATTTAGAACTTCTTTTTCAATCTCTGTTGACCATGTGCTATTACAAGATCTACATTTTAGGTTACATAATTTACTAGGACGTAAATCAATATCAATAGGTTTTTTCCATTTGTTACCATGTACAATATCTAAACCTAAGTTCTCATAGTTTCTATGACTTGTCTCTTCATGATCAGCGTATTTACTTATGAAGTGCATTCTGTTTGATTCTTCCCAAACTTTTTCACGTTCATATCTTCCACAATACCAATCACATACTTTTGGCATCTTACCATCCATGAATTGTTTTCTTATATCTTGCATGGTCTCGCCTGTCCAAAACTCACTTAACTGTGCTTGTAAGTCTTGATCCATATCATGCCATCTACCAACAATCTTACTCATACAACATAGTTTATGAGCTCTGTTGTTAGCATTCATGTAAGCGTGGAAAAACGGTGCCGGACAAAATGCTTTGTTTGGCAGTTCTGACATTAATTGTTTTGCTTCTTTATCGTCCATTTTATACCTTTAATTCACCTCGTCTAATTGCTTTTAGAGCCTCTCTAACACCAACTTTGACGTAACTTTCATCTATTAAAAAGTATTCAAAGTTTTTATGATACCTAGGGAGCATGGTCACGTGTAGACAGTTACTCTCTAGCATACTGTATTTAGCACATAATAATCTGTACCACTCTAAATACTTATTTGCTTGCCAATCGGGACTAAACTCTGTCATTTGATGTAATGCTATTTGACAGTTGTTTAACACTAAATGACCATAACTATTTTGCTGTGCTATAGGCATTGTATCGTTCTTTGAATAGTTGCTAAAACGTACACCGGTCCTCATATTACCTAGTCCTATGCCCTTACTTAAACTGAAACTAACTTCAGTAATAGCAGGGTGATTTAAATCAAAGTCTAAATTATAGCAAGTTCCATACCAAGCACAATCTAATAGTACAGGAACTTCTAATTCTAAACATTTATCTAACAATTCTTTTAGTTTACTGTGTTCACTACCTGTACCAGCAAAAGGCATACTTACTATTACCCAGTCACCTGGTTCTAATGGTTCTGCCCATTCGCCATTTGCTTTTTTTCCTATGTGTTCATCTAACCAAGCATGGTTTCTATAACAGCGTCTATGATAAGCATATTCGCCTCTGAACATTCTTAATCTTCTACCAGCATATCTAAAGTATGCTTCATCAAAACTCTGTGTTGTACCTATAATAATATCTCGTCTTGTATAACGTTTACTGTGGAATTTACACCCATCACTTAACCTATTAAGTTTAGAACTGTACATCCAATCTATAAATCTTTCAACGTACATATCCTGTACTTCAAAGTACCCCGGTTGGCTTAACCATTCTTTCCATGGAGCACTAGCAAGATGCTTTTGAAAAGCAGGATCGTATATAGCGTTATGTTTGTTTCTAAACACTTTGCCTATTAGTTCATCAAAATCCAGTGCCATTTTCTTTTGCCCAATCGTTTATAAATTCATATATTACAGGACAGTAATCTCTAATATCCTGATCTCTAGTTTCATCTAATGCTCTTGTATGGTCTATAAAGTCTAATAGATAGTTGCTTGTATCAGCACTGTCCATAAACTTTAGCATACTTTGTAAATGATATTCTGTTTCGTCAAATAATACATCTGGCTTTCTATCCCAAGAACGTATTGTATCTGGTTCAACAGGAGTATTACTATTTGGTAACAAATAGTCTTTTGGTAAATCGTTACACCATTCTTTAAAGTAACCATACAACCAATTTTCATATTGTTCTCGTATATATACTTTTGCTTTTTGTGGCAAACTAGTAACACAATAATATTTTGGATTGTGTACAGGGTGTTGTGTAAACCAAGGTGTCTTTGCCAGTCTATTTAACTTTTGAAACTTGTTTTGTATATTCCATTCGATCATAGTCATTGGTTCCATTACATTTAAAATTTGTAATGTAAATGTAATCCATGGATTTACATTATCAGGTGATTCTCTATCTAACTTGATTATGTTCTTTTCTATCTGAGACCATTTTGAAGGATGCCTAATATAGTCATCTATTCTACCAATTCCATCCACTGATCCACCTATGTCGATACGTTTAAAATGTTTCCAGTATTCAAATAGTTTTTGAGGTACATTCGTCCAGTTGGTATTATAGTCTAAGACTATGTTTTGAGATAACCCTTGATCAATTAAATTTTCTAACAGTTCATATTGTTTTTGATTAATCAAAGGCTCACCACCTGATATGTGAATTAGTTTAATGTCTGGAGCGTGTTCTTTAAAGTTTTTCCATAAGTCTGTTTTCTCGTACCAATCAAAAGGGTTCCAGCGTACCGGTTGTGGTACTTCACCTGTTTCTACACTTGATATCCAACCACCACCTGCTTTAGTTCTTCCTTTTTCATTTATTAGTTTTATTCTATAATCACCACTAGCAAATTTACGTCCTTCTAGCAGAGCGTGTTCCTTATACCATTGTGTTGACTCTGTAGGGTTACACATACGACAAGCCAAGTTACATAAGTTACTAAAACGTATATCTGCTTCTACAATAGGCGTTGCTTTTACATCTATTGTTCCGTCTTCTTGTGTAACTTTTTTACTGTCTTCGTAATTGAATACGTCAAAAAATCTTCTAGTATCTAATCTACGTCTTGACTGTTGCCCCATGTCATCTTCTTTGTTACAGCGTTGGCAAATCTCATGGCGTTCGCCTTTTAGCATAGCCTTACGAACGTCTTTTAGCATTGAACAGTTTCTAGTATCTGCTACTGTCTGTTTATCTGCTCTCATGGCTACGTTGTTTTCGTCTCGTAAAATACCTCGTGATTTTCTGTGTGTATTTGCTTGTATACACATTCTATAATCACCATTGTTGTTAATACCATAACTAGTCCAAGGTACAGGGCACCAACTAGGATTCCATTCTTGTAACTCTTTTAGGTATTGCTCACTTGGAGGTACTTTGCCATCTCTAGCATAACCTGTTCCACCTATGAATGCTGTTTTCTTTTTATCCATAAACTGCTAACTCCGGAAACGTTTTACGCCAATCAGTATTTCTTATTTCATCCATTTTGTCTAGGTACTCAACTGTGTATTTCCATTTATTACTTTGATCATCTGACATCATATGATTAGCAATCGCTTTCATTCTATTGTGTTTAACAACACCTTTACCATGATTAGGTTGAAAGTGTGTGTTTACCCATTTAATTGTTTCATCATATTTCTCTACTACTTGCTTTTTAAATTCATTTGGTAAAACTTTAACACTTAAGATATGAGGGTGCCATAAAATATGTATGCCAATCATTCCACCAAAGTTTGGATAAACGGTTATCTTTTTAAACTTTTGGTTCAGTTTCCAAACAATAAAGTCTGGTATGTGCCAGGCATTTAATGCCTGTGCTGTACAATCTATTTCTACTTTTACATTATCACTCAATTGATCATGCCAATGTAAACTGTCTAGTTGTTCTTGCCACGTGCCTGGGTGTCTTATGTATTCATATCTATTGTGTGTTCCGTCCATACTTAAATGAAGTGTAACACTCTTAAATTTAGTATACAGGTCTTTAAGTTCGTTGTCAAGTATTTGTCCATTAGTATTAAATCTTAAGTCTATGTGTTTAGCATGATCACCTTCTACACAATCTTTTACAAACTTTTTGAACTCTGGATTTACAGTAGGCTCTCCACCTATTATATAAACACTATGAAGTTTATCTATGTTCTCTTGTAAACTTTCCCAGTAGTTTTCATTTTTCTTATACCAGTTATAACTTCCTGCTTCTTTTTTATTCCAGTATGTATTACTGTCTACTTCAGGACTTATATCTTTCTTTTTTAGTTTATTCCAATCAGGTATCCATAAACTACTGTCTGCTGGATTACACATAACACAGGCAAGGTTACAAGCATTACCTAGTTTCATATCTATGTAGTGTATACCATATGGCATACTTCCATCAGCATTTACTTTTTCAACGATAGTGTTGTAGTCTAATTGTTTTTCCCATAAATCATTTTCCCACATACGTTTTGATCTATAACCTGATTCTTCTTCGTCATAACACTTACGGCACACTGGAGGGTTTTCACCTTTTAACATAGCAAGACGTAGACTTTTCATGTAATGAGTATTCCAATTATCTTCAGGTCTGTCTTTGTGTAGTTCAACAAAACTACCATCGTCTTTTCTATTACAACCTACATACTGTTCTTCGTTAGTACTAGAACTATTAGCAGTACAACATATTTGCATCCTACCGTCAGTTCTCGTGCTTAGATGTATAAACGGAAGTATACAAAAACCTTTTATGTCTTTAATGTTTCTAACCATTCTACTAATACTGGGTCTAATGTTTTATAACTTTGGTTTCTAACTGTATCATAATTTACTGTAGCACTCAATAGTTGATGATTTTTAAATTCCATTTCGTCAACTCTATTTGCTTTGTGATACTTTACAAAGTTTTCCATATCCTCTACTTGCCTATGTCCTGTTTGTTTAAATCTTTCTAATGCTAAATCCAAAATATGATCAGGTAAGTACCTTGGGTGTAGTTCACTGTCACGTGGATTTAAATCTAGATCAAAATCTAAACGTTCTAACATACGCCAATCTTCCATATCTAAATCTTTAACATATTGGAATAAATTATCTAAATTTAAAAAGTTGTATGCTTGAACAACACAGGCAGTTTTAACAATTAACTTTTTATCTTTTCTCATACCTGTTGACTCAGCAAACTCAAACAGTTCGTCCATTCTGCCTTTCCACTGATCCCAAGTATATGGATATCTTATATAGTCATAAACAGCACCATGGCCGTCTACACTTACTGTAAGTTCAACTTTTTTAAAATACTGTAATTTATCTAGTATACGTTTTACAAATTTACTAGCATTTGTTGTAATCATTAATGTAATATTTTTTGCTAAATCTTTTTCAATAGCAAGATCTAAAATTTGTAAAAAGTCTTTTGATAAGAATGGTTCACCGCCGGTTACTTTAAATATATCGATTGTTTCAATTACATCTTGTACATAAGTTTTTTTCTCTGTTTGATAAAAGGGAATATCTCTATCTTCAGTTTTGTATTTGCTTATGTGATTAGGTAATGGTAATCCTTTTTGTTCTAACAGTTCAACACTTTTCCAAATTTGGTTTGAACTATCTGGATCACACATACGACATTGAAAGTTACACACATTGTCAAACTTCATGTCAATATATTTTAATGTAGGGATATGTTTAGTTGGTGTTAGTTCTTTGAATTTTTCGTTATATGCTTGTCTATAACTCCATACACCTGCATCTTCTTTTACCCAACAAGTATCACATATTTCTGGACGTAAACCTAGTGATAATTGTGTTCTTAATGTGTTTGCTTCTTTGCTTGTAAATGCTTCTTCTAATGTTGCATTTTTTACATTTACTTCTTTGTATCTTTTATGACTGTTACAACAAGGTTTGTACCAACCATTCACACTTAGGTTTTGATGTATCCACGGTAATATACAGTATGTTGGAGATTTTGTAGGGTTCATTATTCATCCAATATTCTGGCCATCTCAGGAAAAGTCTTTCTAAAGTCTGTACCTCTTCTTTGGTCCATAAGGTTAATGTATTCTTTAAATTCAGGAAGTCTATTACTCCAGTCTTCACTTTCCATAAAATTTAACATTCCCTCTAAACGTTTTATACCATAATCAGCATTACGCCAAGTATCATATTCTACTTTTCCTTTATGCCAACTTGGAATTCCTTTCTCCCAATTAGCCTCCCACCAAGGATAAAATTCTTCGTATTTTTTCCTACATTCTTCTTTAAACCATTTAGGTAAAACCTTTACGTTTAGATGTGGTGGGTGATATACAAAGTGATAGTTGATGCCTCCAGCACCAAACGGCCACATATTAATTTTAGTGAAACCTTGTTCTAGTTTCCATTTTATAAAATCAGGCAAGTAGTAAACATTTAATGCTTGTACGGCACAGGCTACAGTTATTTCTGTATTGTCTCCTGTTTGCTGATCCCATATTTTAAATACTTCTTCGTTACGTTTCCATTCACTAGGATAACGTATGTAATCATTCATTTCATTTATGCTGTCTACACTATAATGAAAACGTACAAGTTTGAAATGTTTCCATAAGTCTAATAAGTCATCTCTCCATTCAACGCCGTTTGAATTATATCTTATTTCTAACTTGTCTGCTAGTCCTTGCCTAATGGCTTCTTCTAGTATTTCATAATGCTCTTCTATAATTAAACTTTCGCCGCCAGCAAAATATATTTGCTTCATGTGTTTCATTTGATCATAAAACTGTTCCCAAAACTTTGGATTCTTTTTATGCCAGTTGTAACTAGCACCAAAGTTCTTACCTTTGTTATCCCATACCATTGTTTGTTTTAGGTTTTCGTTTTGTACTTTAGGATAAACTGCTTGCCAGTCTTTGACCCAATCGCTTGAATCATGTGGTGAACACATTACACAACGTAAATTACATTTTGTACCAAATCGTAAATCAATATAAGCAAGTTGAGGCGGGACACTTCCGTCCTCTGCTGTCTCTTCTATCAACTTGTCTAGATCTACTCTTTGTTGCCAATAGTTTGTTTCCCATTCTCTTTTTGATTTATGTCCTGCTTTTTCTTCTTTATAGCATTTCATACAAGAGGGAGGCATTTGTCCATTGAGCATTTGCTTTCTAACATTTTTCATATAAGTTGAATTCCAACTTGTTAAGAAGTCACTTACATTAAGGTTGTTAGGTTTACCTTCTTCGTCTTTCAATACACCTACTTGTCCACCGTGCTTTTTATCATTTGTTGCTCCAACTGAACTAGCATTCGCTGTACAACAAACTCTCATAGCACCATCTGGTCGAGTACTTAAATGTACCCACGGTAGTATACAAAATGTTTTACTTGGTAGTTCCATTACATATTGTCCATAGGGTTATAACTTGGTGGCTCTGTGTAGTAAGGGTCATTAAAGTTTGGATCGTCCTCGCCTGTAACCCTGTTCACTTCTGGAACATAATGTTTCAGCATATTTTCAATACCCATTTTCAATGTTATTGTACTACTAGCACAACCTGAACAAGATCCACTCAACAAAGTTCTTAAGGTTCCTGTCTCCATTTCAAAGTCTATTATCTTTACTTCTCCACCGTGCATCGCTACATTAGGTTGGATTGCTTTTTCCATTATGTCGTTTATTTGAGCCATTATTTCTTCTTTTGATCTTGGTGGTGCTATATTAGTTTCAACAGTTTCTTCTGCTTCAATTCTTTTGTCTATTTCATCTGTCATCGTATATCCATGGTAAAACAAGTTTAGAGTTTGTACCTCTATGCTTGTCAAGTTTTGAGAGCCATTTCCTTAGATTGGCTTTGTCACTGCCTATTGCCATTATACTTGGCTCTGTTAAGTTATTGACATCAATGTCCTCAACACCATACGTTTTACACCAGTCTACTACGGTGTCTATATGAGGTGCATTAAGTTGTGACTGTGTTATATTTACTGCCAATTTAAGTTTTTTATATGTTAGTAGTTTATTAAAGTTGGATTCAAACTCGTCCCAATTGAGCGGATATCGTATATATTCACCCACAAGTCCAAGACCGTCCATACTAATAGTTATCACACATTTCTTAAATGTTTCGAGTATGTGAAGGATTGAATCATCTAGATGTGTTAAATTTGTTGTTATATGTAATTCTATATCATTAGCATAAGGTTCAAGTTTTTGTAGTAAATGTTTTACGCTAGGCATATAAAACGGCTCGCCACCTGCTAACTGTATACGTTTTATTCTACTAGCATTGTTAACAATATCATCCATTTCCTCATCATGAAACTTTACCACTTTGTCAAAGTTCTCAAAACTATATTCTTTATCTTCTCGCCATTTACTGCTTACTCTGGGATTACACATTACACATTTTAAGTTACATACATTACCTGGACGTAAATCATAGTAACTAGGCATTGTGTACATTAGTCCTTTATCATCACAGTTGTATACCCAGTCTTTAAATTGAACATTTACTTTTTTACGTTTACTTTTAAAACCTATTATTTCTTTATCCCAACAAGGCTTACAAGCAGGTGGTTTGCCTCCTGTAAGCATTTGATATCTTATTCTCTTCAAGTAATCACTATTAAAAGATTCTGTACCTTTATATTCTGGGCCTAAACGTCTCCGGTCTGCTATACAACAAGGAAGTATCCTTTTATCAGTATCTACGAATTGCTGTATGAAAGGCAATACACAATACGATTTAGATAAACTGGCTTTTGAATGGGTCATATTCTGCTCCGCACTTTTCAGCACAAACTTTTAACTTTCCATCTTTAACACTTGGTGCTGACCAACTGTTAGTTATTGATTCTAATAGTCCACTATGAAAAACTTTTTTAAGTCCGTGTACTTTCGCATTAACACAGTCTTTACCTCCAACAGCATTTATATGATTCCAAACAGGTTCCACTGTTGGATCTTTATGCCACCACTTATACATACGACTTGCTGTCCAACAACAAGGCATAAGCAAACCTTCAGCACTAATATAAATGTTGCCTTCTTTAGCAACCTTACAGATTATATTACACTTGTCTAGGTAGTTATCCATACTACCATGTTTTTCTATTAGTGTGTCAATTTTTTTAGTTGCTTTGTTTTGATTCTTTTCTTCTTTTGGTTTAGTTAACTTTTGTGTTTCTTTTTCTTTACGATTCTTTGCTTGGTGTTCATCTTTTTTATCAAGTTTTGTAGTTACAAATCTTGCTGTACTTTTGGCTTGGAACCTTTCAAACCCTTTTTGCTCTGCTAGTTTTTTTGCCTCTTCTACTTGATGTTCGTTGTGTTCAAAAATTAAATAGTCCCATCTGGCTCTACCGCCACCTTCAATAAATGCTTCCATTGACTTTTCTACTTTTTCCCAACGAACGTTTTGTCTATATAAATGATTGGTATCTGACAATCCATCTACACTAAAAATCACTGTGCCTTTACGTCCAAATGTTTGTGCTAATCTATACCACCAATAATCATCTTGAGCACCAGCATTAGTATTCATGCTTAACCAAACGTTAGGATTAATACTACGGATCCATTCAAAAGTTGCTAACGTATCTTTTGCCATTATAGGATCACCTAAGTTGCCACACATATAAAAAGTTTTAAGTTGTTTTATAAAGTCTGGCTCAAATATACGTTGAGCATCTTCTAATGTTAGTTCAGCATTTGTTATATGAGGACTATCTTTACCACCGTTGATATTTCTATCACACATAGGACAAGCGGCCTGACAACGCTGAGTAATCTCATAGTGTACCATTTTTATATCGTGGTATTTGTACATTATAAAATTTTCCTTATCTCGCTGTAAGGCTGTTCAAAACTTATTTGTAAAAACATTCTCCATTCGCCGTTTGGTCTAACTGAATGATATCTTTGATTGTTTTGTAGGAAACTGTTACCTCTATGAAGTAACTGTAGTTCTTGACTTTCATTAAATCTTTTGTGTCCTACTGCTAAATGTTCTTGCCCATATTTAAATGTTGTTGGAGTATCACTATCTGTAAGAGGTACTGTGATACTACACATTCTTTTATCATCAGTATGCCAAGGAACATTACCTTTGTTTCTCAAAAAAACAGGATGTCCTATATCTAAAAATCTTTTTGCTTTCTCTACAAACCAATTTGGTAACTGTTTTACTTCTTGATAGTAATTGTTATCATTTGTTGAGTCTATTTCTTTTTGATAAGCATGATACACATTTTGATGTGCTATCTCAAACAAATCATTACGTTCACTTTCTGATAGTGTAAGGTCTAATACTTGACAGTAATAATCATCATGTTCTATCATAAGTTAATTATCCATTACCAATTTTACGTCTTTACCTGGACCTACTTTACTAGGTAAATTACCATACTGTTCTATGTACCAATTTATAACTGCTGAATACCATAAGTTACTATTGTGATGTGCTAGTTTGTTAAACTGATAAATGTTGTCGTTGGTTGCTTCCATACAAGTTAAGGCCCTAGCGGCCTCTTTTTGTAGTTGCCTAGTAGTTAAATCATCTATATTCATTATTTGTAACCTATTACCATATGCCTATCATACTTTGTTAAATTGATACTGTCGGCATATAGTACTGTATTTAACTGAACTTGCTCTACCAAATCATTCACATGATTGTGGCAGTTAACGTGTTCTTCTAATTCATTGTAGTTGTTACTTTGAAATACACATAGTTGTCCTTCTTGTATATTTCCAATCCATTGTGGGAAATCTTTTAAGTGTTCAACACTAGTACAAATAACAGTATCGGGTTTACACCATAGTTGTTCTCTTGTACCGTTTGATCTAAGTGTTGTAAATTCATGCCCATTAAAGTTAATATTATATACATCTTCAGTACTCGCTTTAAATTTCCAGTTGTCTAGTGTATAGTTTTTGTTAATACGTTCCGCTATTTTCCAACAGGATTCGTCTATATCAAAACTAAAGATTTGTTCTGCTTTTAGTTTTTTCAATATGAAATAAGCAGGAATACCATACCAACCTGCTAGTAAAAATACCTTACCTAAATCTTTATTCAATGCTTGTAGTGTATCTATCATCCATAGTTTACTTTTTACTTGTCCAACACTCATAGCATCTTCAATATTATCTGCTTCTTCTGTTGCTTTTACAAGATTGGTAATAAAAGGATCTGCTCTGTTTAGCACTGCCGATAACCGTGTAACTGACTTCCATTGTTTCTGTCTAACACTTTTTAATAAATCGCTTAACAAAACATTATCCATATCTAAGTCCCATAGATTTGCCATAGCAGGAATAATCCAATAGTATTGATCTTCTGCTAACACTACCTTACGGAACATTTCATAACGGTTCCAACTGTCACCATCTGTGCCCAGTAGTCTACCCAATGTTCTTATTATAGATGCCGGGTCCTGTGAAGTAACACTTACTTTTAAGTCGTCTAGTGGCGCTAGATCGACCTTTGTGTGGAGTTGTGGATTATTGAGATCGGTGAGGAGTCTCAAAATGGCAGTAAGGTCACCGCCCAGGACCGCGGATCTCACATCTGTTAGATCATATTCTATCAAATGTGAAACTGTTGTGATAAGGCCTGCTGGATCTTGTCCAAGCATAGCCGCTCTAAAACTGTCTGCTCTTTCGCTGTGTTCATCATTTACTGAAAGTAATTGTGTCATTACTCTAATAATACTACTAGGGTCTTGACTTTTAACACAACGTTCAAAGTCTTGAAATAATTCTGTTTCTGTATCAATACGTCCTATTAATGCTGTAATGTTTATAATAGCACTAATATCTTTTGATAACACTGCTCTACGAAAAGTTAAATTGTATTCTTGTTCTGGATATAATCTTTCTATTCTATCTAAAAATTGTATAGTATCAAATGCCATTGAACTGCTCCTGTAACCATTCAAAGTCATTAATCAAACTCAATGCTTCTTTGTGATCTTTATTTTTTACAGCATAATCTTTACCTGCTCTAGCACCTTCAATACTATAAGCACCCATGTTGCCGTTGCCTACAGAACACCAAACGTCTAATCTCTCAGATGTTTCTTTTTGCTTTTGCCTATCAATAATTCCGCTTTGTAATTTAACACATTCTCTAAACGCCGCTTTCCATGTATTGAAAGGATCTGTATCGTATGCTACTTCACTTGCTACTACTTGTACAGGTTTAAATTTATCACTGACACTAGTTGTAAAGTCAGTAACTTTTTTGCCTTGTAAGTCTAATACTTTTTGTGTTGGAAATAATTTTATGCCACTGTAACCATATACTAAATCGTTTACTCTATTCTTTGCTCGCCATACATGAACTGTATCTCTATCCCATTTGCTAGGACGAAATGTAAAATTAAATTTATCATCAACTATGTTATCTGCTTCAACGTGGTAATACATAGATGTTCGACTAACTTTAGCACATTCAATATGAGCGTTCACTAATCCTTTTACACCATGTACACGTTGAGCCCACTTGTATTTGTTAACAAGTTTATCCCAATTCTCATCAGCATTGGGCTCTTGGTAAGACATGAATATTATATCAAACATTTATTCTCCACACACTTTTGGGGCGGGTGATGTACTGGCACCACCCTTCCAGCATTAACCCCTTATAGTACGGTCTATAGGATTTGAACCTATAACGTCCTCTCGAACACCTTGGGTAAACCAAAGCCTGTCTACACACTTTCAGCAAGACCGTAATAATAGTATAGCAAATACTACATTAAAGGTCAAGAAAAAACTGGAACATTATATTCTTTTTCAAACCGATCAGCATCCAATCTAGTATCAACCATTGGCTCGCCACGTATGTTTAAACTTGTATTGAGTAACATTGGACAACCTGTACGTTTGTGCCATTCTTCTAACAGTTGTCTTATGCCACTTCTACAATCTTTTGAAACGGTTTGAACTCTTGATGTACCATCTACATGAACTATAGCAGGAAACTTATCCGGAAAATTACACGGAGCCACTACCTGCATATATGGACTTGTTGGTAAATTTTTTGGCATATCAAAATATTCGTTTACGAATTCTTCTAGTATTACAGGAGCAAAAGGTCTAAACTTTTGCCTACGTTTTATTTCATTAACTTGATCTTTTATTTCATCACCTCGAGGATCAGCAAGTAAACTTCTATTGCCTAACGCTCTTGGACCAAATTCAGCACGGCCATTTGCTACGCCTACTATCTTGTTTAGTTCTAAAGCATTAATTAATTCTTCTACAGGATATTCACCTGGAATGTCTGTACCTAAATATGGATCTATCCAATTAAGTTGTTTTTTGTTTATTAATGCCGCGGCACCTAAACTACTACCACAGTCTCCAGGATTAGGCATAATCCAAATATTATCAAAGTGTGATCCTAATCGTCTATTGTATAAACAGTTTAGAGCAACACCTCCAGCATAAACAAGGTTACGGCTTTTACCTAGTTTCCTTGCTTTGTTCATTATAAAATCTAAAATCTTTTCCACTACTCTCTGAGTAGAAGCGGCAATGTCTTCATCTTTAGCATCTTTAAGAAAGTCATTGTCAACTCCTATATGTAAGTTTTGTTTAAACTTTCCTGTCTGCATATCTTTTACAAAAGCATTATGTATAGTTTGAGCATGAATTCCTCTACCCCAACCGGCCATACCCATTAGGATATATTCTTCGTCCATAGGACGTAATCCTATTCTACCTGTCATGGCACTGTAATATAAACCTATTGAATGTGGATATCTTTGTGACCAGAGTTTTTTGTAAACAGCATTTCCGCTGTCGTTATATTCAGCGTTCCATATTGTTATAGTATCCCATTCACCAATAGCATCTATCACTACAACAGTTGCTTCTTCATAAGGTGAAGTCTGGAAACCCGCGGCAGTGTGAGATAAGTGATGATCAAAACTATAACTTTTGTAAGGAAGTTTAGGATAGTTATCACCAAAGTGTTTCTTCAAACTACCACGAGTTGTCCATGTGGAGGAAGTTTCGCCGCTTATGCCTTGACCAGCATATATTTCTCTAGTCTTTTTCAACCAGGGTCTTTCATAATACCCTACGGCGTCGAACGGCCCATATGAAAATGCCGTGTCTATTATTTCTGAACATAAGTTTTTATCGTGTTTCTTTTTGCTAAAACGTTCGCTGTGTCCGGCAAAAATAATTTCGCTGTCATCTAATACTGTTAATCCAGCATCATGAAAGCCAGCACTAACACCTAATATTTTCATAGATACTCCTTAAATCTGCTATCTAATTCTGTTAGTTTAGTAGACCTTTGTTTGTCCATTGCCTCTGTAAGTTTTTGGAAGGATTGTGGAACATTCGAGGGCATATCTCGATTTATGATCCAAGTTTTACATTGTGAAATGAACTTGAGTGTGTTAGGATTTCTAACTTTTTGTTCAACAGTATTTAGTTCTTCTACTAATTCTTTTCTATGTTTAGTTGTTAAATGTCCTATATCAAAAGCACTAGGCCACTCTAACGGTATAGCAAAAGTACGTTGATTCCAGTTAGGATACTTCTCATACATTGTATCTAACCACAAGGCATACTGCCCAGCACCAAATACATTATACATTTGTAAAACAAAGTTAGCACCCATTCTAGCGGCGTGTGGTGCTAAACGATCTATGTTTCTAGTAAGTTTATCCCAATTACCATATGTTCTAACATATTCATAAAAAGGTCCATATCCATCAATACTAAAACGTAAATTAGTATTGAAGTGTTTAATTCTATCTAAAAAACTTTGTCTAGCATTTGTACCATTTGTTGTAATGCTTATGTGTACTTCTGGTCCTTTACCTAACTCAATCATACGATCAAGTAATGCTAAACAGTTTTCATCAAGTGTAGGTTCTCCACCTAACATTCTTATATTAATTACATCTTTCAATAATTCTTTTGGAGGTACTGTAAACTCGGGAGGTTCTAATCCATCTGCTATATCTCTTTCTCCATATAGTTCAACTAGTGTTTGACTTTCGCCGGCGTGTTCTGCAATTAAACTTGAATCAACAGGTGTACACATTCTACACATTAAATTACATTTGTTGTTAGGCCTTACGTCTAATGAAAGTACTTGAGGCGTTGTTCCTAATTTTTTATATATTAGTTCTTCAGTATCAAAGTCACCAAATGTTTCTTCATAAGTTTTAATTGCCATTTGCCTATGACTTTCTTGTTGTCTTTCTTCTTGTACTTTACATTTACGACAAGCAGAAGGCCATTGGTTATTTTTAAATGTGTCTTTTAACTTTTGCCAATATGGGTGTGTATGTCTTTGTTCTATTGCTTCTGCTAAACTGTTTGCTGTAATATCTTCTACAGCATCACAACATACTTTTACTCTATGTCCTTTTGGGTGATTACGTCCTCTGTAATAAAGGTTTACATAAGGGTAAGGGCAAAATAAATTATCCATGATAGTAATCCGCTAACTCAGGAAAAGTAGATCTAAAGTTTGTGCCTCTACGTTTATCAAGTTCTCTTAAATAAACTTTTAAATCAGTCTGTGCTTTAGAATGATCAAACTTTTGATTGTGTTCCCAGTATTTGTATATACGTTCCATTTTTGCTGTTTCGTCTGGATCAAACCATTTTGATTTTTCCATAAAGGTAACAGACTCTTTTATCATATGACCTTCCTTCATAATTTTACAATCCATAAAGTTAGGATGACGTACATAAGGAATATCAACATACACACAATCTCTTCCGTACTTTTCTCTTATAAGTTCTATGTCTTTTAAAAACATTGTGAAACTGCTTATGCTCAAACTATTATAAGCACACATCATAGTAATTGGTACTTCAGGCAATGCTTTGATTACTTTTTCTAAATTGTTAATCCAGTTGTTATAATTCATACCATAGCGTATATAATCGTTACGTTTATCCCATGCTTCAGCACTAGTATACAATTCAATTTTACGAACACGTTTCTCGTCTAGTATTATTCTTGTATCAGCAATGAAACGATCTATTAGTTTATCAGGTACACCTAAGTTACTGTTTATTCCTAACAATAAATTTGTATTAGGGTCATCTGATTTTTGTATATGCTTTAATACTTGAAAAGTATCTTTTGCCATTAATGGCTCACCGCCTGTAATTCTAAATGTATGTAAACTTTTATAAAGTTGAGGCCACCATTTCCAAAACGCTTCTTGATAAGGATTATATTGATTATTTGGTATAGGCATTTGTCCTTGACTTTCAATCCATTCTAAATTATTGTATCTATCACTTGTAGGATAAGGACCATGCTGTTTTATTTCTTCCATCCATTTTGAACTTATATGTGGAGCACAATAAACACATTTGAAATTACAAGCATTACCAAAACTTACTTCAACATAAGTTGGATCAAAGTTTTCATCACCTGTACTATTTTTGATATTATCAAAGTGTGGGTGGCTCCAACTGAAACTGCTTTTATAGTGTCTATCACTAAATGCTTCTGGAGCCGCTTCTTCTACTCTCCAACAGTAGTCACATTCTTTAGGTTTGACTCCTTGTAACATTTCTTTACGTTTTTGTTTTTTAAAATTAGTATTATGTAAAGCACTTGGGTTCACTTGTAATTCTTCTAGTGGTATTTTGTGTGTACTAGGATGATGACAAGAGTGTGTATGACCATTTTGTAAATGCATGGTTACCTGTGTCCATTTAGCAAGACATAGGCTTGGACTAACAGAGTCCAATTTCTGTTTCATTTCATGCCATGGTTTAGCCATTACTATATTTTTCTTTCAGTATATTAAAAGTTTCGTTAGGACTTGTAACGTGGTAATGCTTATCATACAACCCTAACATTTGTACAAGCGGGTAATCATTACCAGTAGGTTCACACCTATCTCCAAAAAATACCATAGGAGTTCCTACAGTATTATATATTTGTGCTTTGTTTCTACCTTTCATGAATATGTCTAAACTGGTATTTCCTCCAACACTTGCTTCAAAGCCAATAAATCTTTCATTAAATCTTTTAGCAATATCTAAACGTTCACCGCTGTGTTTATCCCATTCAAAGTACCTGTCTCTTTGATCGCCAATAGCATTTCTTCCTACGATACTAAAGTTTATCAGTCCTACACGTTTTTCTATATGGTTACCATATCTTTCTGGGTATTTGCTATTTGCTAATTCTTTTTCTAACCAATCCATCATATCAAAAGGTACATTGAAGTTGGTTTCGGCAATAGAAATACCGTCACGCCAAACATGATTACCAGCACATTGAAAAGCCATTTTACAAGTATCAACAATTTCAGTACCTATTTGTTCAACTGTTTTAGGTCTATCGCTACCTGTTACTAGAAATACATTCTTATCTTTCATCCAATCTAAAAACCAGGCTTTATGCTCTTTAGTAATAGTCTGTCTAGCGTGTGTAAGAGTGCCGTCTACATCAAACACAAAGTTTCTATTATAAGTTTCCATTTTTAAAATCCCATAAAATTTGGTCGAAAGTTGCTGAATACTTTCTTAAGTATTCATCTGATAAATGTGTGCCATCATAAGAAGTAGCATCACGCCATTGCTCAATTGCCTCTATAGATTTCATTTTGTCAAGTTCGTTTTTATCCATACCTATAAGACTGTCTAATTCTTGCTTTGTGAGAAATCCTTCTTCAACGGCCCACATACAAGATAGAGGCCAAGGTGTTGATAGTGTAATAAGTTTTTTAAATACTTCACTTGATTCCTCACAAGATTGATAAAATACATCTTTGTTTTTATATCCTTTTTGTAAAAGATTTATACGTTGACCGCCTATTTGCCATTCAACAAATATAACTTTTTTACCTTTGGCTAATAACGAATCTTGGATAAACCCTGCCATGTTTATCCATTGTCCTCTTGTAAATTTAGGATCTATAAAACTTATAATACGTTTAAATGAATCAAGTTTTGGATCATCTGATCCACTTACAAACCCTCTTTGTAATAAATGTTCTTCTAATTCTTTGTCAGGTATCTGTGCTAAACTGCCATCCATTATAAATTGATCTTGTTCTCTCTGAAAGTGTGTTAGTATTCCCTTCTGTATTTCTTTTACTCTATAATACCGTGAATGGTTAGTACGATTATTTTCTGTAGATATAACATTGTTACGAACACCAGTTGTAAGTTCTATAATAAACAAGTCTGGATCAAAATTGTTTAAAGCATAATTGACTCTATTGGGTGTAAAGTTAAATCCCACACCTGGTATGCTTAAATTAATAAATTTATGATCTTTGTGTCTCTTTGCTATAAAGTCAACAAAGTCTAGTTCGGCACCCATAGGCCCTTTTGATTGTCCCATAGAAAAGAAACTAGTACCAATAAAGCAGACACTACTCATTTTCCCAGTCCCATATTGTTTGGTCAAAGGCTGACGAATATTTTTTAAGTGAAGCATCACATAAATGACTTCCGTCGTAGGTATTACTCTTTTCCCAGATATCATATTGGTTCGCGAACCAAACTTCACTAGGATGAGTCTCTTCTAAGAATGTCCCAACAGTCTTATCTAGTTCTTGTTTAGTAATAAGTTCATCTTGTAGTAACCATTTAATTCCTAACGGCCACGGATCACTCATCATGTGTAATTTTTTATAATTGTTATCGGCACCTGGACAACACTGACTGAATGTCTGCTTACCATCTCTACTTTCCATAGTTACTGATTTCTTCATTGTTGACGTCATGCCCCATTCGAACCACATAACTTTTTTACCTTCTTTTTCTAAACGTTCTTGTATATTGAAAGCATTATGGATCCATTCACATCTTTTAAATTTGTCATCGAGCATCAATGAAAACTTACGAACCATATCCCAAAAAGTTTTATCGTGCATAAATGGAAAATCACTTTCTGCCATAAGCATTTTTAGTCGTTCGTCATCACAGTTTGCTAAAAAACTATCAAGGTAGAATTGTCTTTTTTCATCTTTTACAAATACACGTTCACCGTTTTTGTATTCTTGTATCCTTAAATATTTTCTGTGTGCTTCATTTTTAGACATACTAGATATAAAGTTTTGTCTAAGACCATTTGGCAGTTCTATTATAAAATGTGTAGCACCCTCTTCTAAAGCATACTCAATTCTGTATGGAACATAGTTCATACCTATTCCGGGTATGGATAAATTTAAATGTTCGTGTGTAGGATGACGCTTTGCTATGTGCCATATAAAATCTATGTCCACGCCCTTGCTGTCGGACAGTTCGCCCATAGAAAAATAACTTGTACCTATCCAACAAATTTTCATTTATTATGTTCCTTGATATTCCACAGCACTGTAGAATGGTATTTTAAGACTTTGGATTCTTTCGCTTCCACCTAGTTCTGGTAAGTTAACTAAACAACCAACGCCGATAACTTCAGCGTCCCAGTTTTTTTGAATAGTATTAATGGTTGCTAATATAGTTCCACCTGTGGCACATAAGTCATCTATTATAAGAACTTTCTCACCTGTGTGTATTGAGTCTGCTTGTAATTCAATCTTTGCTGTACCATATTCTAAAGTATACTCTTGTCCGTGTGTGAAGCCAGGTAACTTGCCTGCCTTTCTTGCTAACACTAGAGGTTTACTTAATCTATAAGCAAGTGTACCACCAAATATAAATCCTCTGCTATCTATAGCAACAATTCTATCTATATTTTTTTTGTACTTTAAAAAAGTATTATAAAAATATTTGTTTGCTAAACTTAAACCTTTTGAGTTACACATACTGGCTGTGTCTCTGTACTGTACACCTTTTACAGGAAAGTCAGGATATGTTTTGATATAATCTTTTAAATTAGCCATTGTCTATAGTTTCCCTTAATTCTTTAACTGCTTTTTCTATTCCTTCAGGATGTGTATGTATAGCACCTCCAACATTGGCCATCCAGTCGTTACCAAACTTTTCTCTAATACCAGGTATAAGTTCTTTTGTCATACCACAGGATAATGCCGGAACCATATTTTGTTCTAAGCAAGTATCCATCACGTGTTTTAATTCTTCATATCCCATATCCATATATCCGCCGTACATACCAGCATGGATTGTATCACAACCTATAAGTCCTGCTAGTTTACACATTACCGCCCATTCAATTCTATAAGCGTTATACTTACTTGTAAGAACTTTGTCGCCACTTTTTTGAAAGTGTATAAATGTACCATTGTCTTCGTCACGTATGGCCTTGTATGCTCCCATGCCACTCCAAAAGTTGATGTGTACACCCATGCCACCCCAACCACTAACAGTTCTTGCTTTGTCCATAATAGTATGTGGGTCGCCATTTATACAATAACAATAAACAGTATCACTACCATCAAGTATAGGCTGTACGATACTAACTCTCTGTTCAAGTGTCAAACAATCTGGGTCACTCATTATTTCATCTTCTTTAATAAAGTCAACACCACCTCCAACCATTTGCTTAACTATGTCTGAAAGTGTTTCAGCATTTAATCCTGTTTTAGGTTTGATAATTGTACCTAGTAAAGGTTTATCGTAACTATTTACATGGGCTCTAAATCCTGTTAGTCCATATGAAGGACCTTGTAAATCTGCTTTTGTTTTATCAATGTGTATGTCTATCCAATGGCATTGTTGTATAATATCAATGTCCATCTGTCCGCCCATTACTGTACACATCAAATGAGCAATACCATCACTGTACCAATTAATATTTCTATAAGGCCAAGCAATTTCTACTACACCTGCTTTTACTTTTTCCAAGTTGTCAGGATCAGCAATAATTTTAGCACTGTGGTTTTCCATCATTTCCGCTGTTTCGTATTTGCTTCTTACAGATGGGTTACCAATACTTTGGCCAATTGCTAATGCTTCAGCGGCCTGTTTTAAGTTTGTTTTACTCATTAAAAAGAAGTTACACGAAAAGTGATCTTCTGGTTTAATAGTTCGATATAGTTCCATAGTCATAGTATACTACCTTTATTTCTTAATGTCAAACATAAACTTGTCGTTTGGATCGCTTATGTTCCTTACAACAGTTAATTCTACATCAGTCAAGTATTCAACTTGACTAACTTCGTATGGATATAGAATAAAAATATCTCCTGGTTCAAAAACTTCTCCATTAATTTTTAGTTTGCCTTTTCTCATACAATTAATTTCTATACCTTTTTTATGAAAGTGGTCTTGGTGAAACTCTCCCTTTTTGTGCCTATGTATTCCAACTTCAAAGTTGGCTTTATATGCCGTAGGTTCAAAGTTGCCTACAAACCATCCGCCCTTCATATCGTCTAATTTAAATTTTTTCATTCAAATTCCTTATCTAAATTATATTCATACAAATCTTTTTCTACTGCTATAGTAACATCACCTAATTGTAAAGTTCCTTCTACATTGTCTCTTATAATATAACTTGCTTTAGGGTGTAGTACTTTTGCAACATCAAAACATTTTGTAGCACTGTCTATTCTGCTATCTACAATAATTTCATTAAGATCATTAGCACACCATAAGGCTTCTACATAGGCGTACTTTGTTCCTGCTTTCAGCATAGGCACAGGTACGTCCCAGAATTTATAATAAGGAATTGTTAATGTGTTCATTTATATATTTTGCCCATCCTTCGTGTCCTTGTTCATAACAATGTCCGCCAGGAGCAAGAGGATAGTTTTTCTTTCTACAATAGTTGATGAATATCTCATCTAGATATCCAATTTCATTTTGATACTCTTTTACAAACCTATCATCATTTGGATCAAAGGCAGGTATGTCTAATGCAAATGTTTGTACAAGTTTTACATTTAAACTTTGACATATTTGTTTTAACTGCCACATACGTTCGATGTGTAAGTTGGTTCTGCTTTTGTTACCAATTGTAATTGTATAAGGTTTGTGTATTTGTTCTAATGCTTTTTTTGTAACAGTATCTAACTTATTTACCTCACTGTGATTTGGCCAATTGACACCGTATTGTTGTATAGGTATATACCAATCTTTGTCTGTTGTTAAATCAATAGGTATCTCATCTCTATCTAATGTTGTCCAACACACTACAACCATAAGTTGTTTAGTATCTGATTTTTTGCTATATTCTCTTATAAATTTTATTGCTTTTCTAAATATTCTTGTATTGCTTGTGCCACCTAAACCTTCATTAACAAACATACTAACATTTAAAAGTTCTGCTAATTTGGCAGGCCAACTATTGTTTAACATATATAAATCTGTTATTCCGTGTACATATGGCAAACCAAGTTCGTCCCCTTCAGTCCAACTATCACCACCACAGTATAAAGTTTTTATCATTTACTAACCCAATAGTGATTATATTCAATGTAATCTGCTACTGTACCTGTAGGCCAAAACGTAGGCTTTTCTACTTTGTACATACAAACATTATGATTTCTTTTTATTAATTCGTTATAGATAGGACCCATATAATATTCTCCACCATATTGTGGCGGTTCGGTTAAAGCATGATCAACACATTGTTTAAAAACTTTACCACTAGCAAAATGATAAAAACCTGTTGTTGCTGTAGGAGATGTAGTACCTAACCTAGTTTTTTCGCTTACATGATTTACTCTAGCATAAGTTTCATCATACTTGTCAAATATGTTTAGGCCTTCAACTTTTGGTAAAGCAAAACTATGCCTTGCTTCATCTAAACTTTGATAAACAGTTAACCAACTTGTATTAGGTTGATCTTTTATCAGTTGTTCTAATTCTTTTGTATCCCATTCAAAAATTTGATCACAGTTTATACTAATAAAAGGATCATCACTTTCTACAATAGGCCTACAAGCAATAGCAGTTTCGGCCGCGCCTCTTGTTTCGTTTCCTATTACAGTAACATGGCCCATACTTTCTAAAAGTGTTTGTAGATATGGAAATTGTTCTAAATGTAATTGCCTTGTAATAAAATAATATTCAGCATTAGGCCAATTGAAACTGTCAACGACTTTTTGTATCATAGGCATATTGCCTGTACGAATTAATGGCTTAATAGTTTCGAAACCTTGTTCTTTAAATCTTGCTCCGTTACCTGCTAATGCTATTAATACTTTCATGAAAAGTCCATTCTCCATGGTAACATGGTATAACCTAGTGGTGATAGAACGTAAGTTTCAGTACAGTAAAATATAATTAATACAATTATAGTTTTTGCCCACCAAGGCCATTTCTTTATTCTGTTTACTAATGGTCCTAATACCCATTCTAATAATCTTGTATAGGCTCCCCAAAAACGATCACTGATACTGTAAGGTGGTGTTTTCAATATTACTAGCACAAATGCTATCCACCAAACCCATATAGGATGTTCTTCGCTTACTCCATAACCAAACATAAACGGCAACAAGATTGCTGTTAGATATAGTCCTATGTATTTTCTTAAATGTTTAATCATTTGTAAATAAAAGGGTCTCGTTTTTTCATTTCTTTTAATTTTTTTCTATAAGCAATCTCTAGTTTGATCCTAGCATAGATGTTATAGAAAAATCTTTTTATTTTCTTTATCATGTTATCTCCATATTGTTACAAACATATTCGATTGCTTCTTGTGTAATTAAAGCGTTTACTACTATCCATAAACTGTCAACGTTGCCCATGTTAAACAAACAATGTTCTTTTGTTGTATTAACAGCATACAGTTTCCCTAAATTCCAATACAGTGTTTTATCTTCTAGTATAAATCTAAAAGGTCTTGGATTAGGATTTGTTAATGGCATTATTAATCTAAACGTTTCTTGCTCATACCAATTGTTATCTCTATGTGGAGGGAAGAATCCGCCTTGTGGTAATTTTAGTATATGTGTTCTCGCCGCAAAGCCTTTAATAGGGTCTATTAACTTTTGTACTTCTAGACACTTGTCATATACTGGTGTTGTTTTTGTAAAGTCTTTTTCTGTCCATTCTGTGCCGTATTTTTTGTTCCATTCAATTAAACTATTTACAGCAGGCCCAGGAACAAGTTCTCCTGATTCATTTATTATATCTAAACCAAAACGTTTTATCTCTGGTTTGAATACATTGTACTGATGCCAATCCTTATCAAACTGTTTTATTTCCTCTAACAGTTTCTTTTGATCTATTCTATTTTTTAATTCGATGTGGTCACCAAACTGCCATATTTTATTGACTAACATAGTAATACTTATTTCCTTTTATTTTCAATTCCATTGTAGATGATATCTGCTATTTTCTTATGTGTTGTTTCATCAGGATGATCTTTTTGGCAAAGACTCCATCCGTTTTCTCTTGTAATACTCATAAGACTATCCTTTAGAATACTGTACTTTAAAATAGGATTTTCTAAGGCCCAAAAGTGATATATTTCTCCACCTTTTGCATTTACAAGTTCATCTAAAATGTAAAGATACTGTTCAACTTTTTCTGTATCTGCTTCATATTCTCGTATTCTAAACCATTTATTTTTTAAAGCATTTAGTCTTGCTACTTTATCTTCTATTGTCGCTTCTAGTAAATTTTCTCCAGGATAAGTAGTCCATGGACTTACTTCTTGACTAAACAAAACACTTACATATTTTAGGTATTCATGTTTTTCTAAATCAGTGCCATTGTGGTGTGTTAATGTATCCATAAGTGGCCATTCAAATCTTTCTCTTGATGTCCATCCTAAAACAAAAATTGTATCTTCTATTGTGACTTGTGATTTTATATATTCAACAGTTGTTCTAAATATTCTATCACAAGATCCACCACCTAAGCCATCGTTTATTAGTTGTGGTATTTCCATACGTTGTGATAAATGCCAAGGCCATGTGTTATAGAATTTGTAATCAAGTTCATCAATTCTATCATCTCCTAGTTCTTGTCCATAGGTCCAACTATCTCCGTTAACATATAATTTTTTGAAAGCCATATTTGTAATTCTATTTTCTTTTGTCAAGCATCATTTCTATCATTTGATAAAAACCAGTTTGCCTGTTCATTGTTAGCATTTCATCCAACTTCATTTTTTTGAAATCATCTACTGTGATTTTTTTTGCTTCGTCTTCTGTCATAGCATTAAAAACATCTACTAGAATGTAAGCATAACCTCCGGCTATCATAGCATTACTCCAGGCTTTAAATTTGTTATCTTCTTTCTCAACAAACAAATCATATTGACATCTACTTACTCTGTTTTTTTCGGTATGATGTTTTTCACTTAAAGGATCATTGTTTAATTCTTTGCCTAACCCTATCAGCCACTGGTACACTTCGAGGCTATCAATTTCTTTTAGTGTCTCTAAATGATCTTTATATTCTTTAATTTTTTCATCGAATGTCATGTGTCTACCCTATCTAATACTTCTTTTAGTTCTCCATTTTCATACATTTCTTTGACAATGTCACAACCACCTATAAATTCTCCTTTTACATATAACTGAGGTATTGTTGGCCAATCACTAAAAACTTTTATTCCTTCTCTTAGGTTTTCATTAGCCAAAACATTTACACCAGTAAAATCTACTTTTGAAACTTTAAGTATATTTGATACTGCCATTGAAAATCCGCACTGTGGAGCATCTGGTGTGCCTTTCATAAAAAGCACAATGTTATTTTTATCTATAGTATTTTGTATTTGTTCTTTTATTTGATTTTCCATAATATCTCCGGGTTTTTCATTGTTTTTATTTCCATAGCATTGCCATATGGGTCTGCTATAAACATTGTTTCTTGTTCTAAGTCAGTTCCTTCAAATCTTATATATGGTTCATCGATATATTTGATTTTATGTTCTGCTAGTCTTTCTTTTAACTTTGAAAAAGTTTCCGCATCAAGGTGAACGCCAAAATGTGGAACTGTTACATTTCCCATATCTACATTGTGCCTTTTTGCTTCTGCTTTCTCAAATTCTTCTGAGGAATGAAGTGTTAATTCATTACCCCAAAAATTTATATCTACCCAAGCATCTGGATATTTAAATTCTGAATTACCTTTTTCACACCCCAATACATTACAGTAAAAGTCTAATGCTGTGGTTATATCTCCTACTGGGATGGCTAAATGAAATCTACTACTCATGATGTTCTCCTTTGTTGATTGTCATAGTGAGGTTTTTCTACGTTGTCTATATACCATTGTATAATTTTATCAGCAACCACTTTGTGTCCACGTTCATCAAAATGACCACTTCCCATATTGTCTGGATACTTCTTACAAATTTCACCAATGTTTATTAGTAGTGTGTTATTTGGAAAATGCTTATGTATCTCGTGATAGTTTGTAATACACAACCAATTACTTGTTTTTTTATTTAACAAGTTTAACTTCCATAGTAATATTATCACATCTTGATCTTTTTTAATTTTGCTATCGTATATAAATTTAGCATAGTTTTTTAAAGCATCTAATCTGTTTGAATGCTCTTGTTCTAGTGTTCTAGTTTTAGCATAAAGTATATTGCTTATAGTTTCGCTTTGTATTTTGTTTTTTGATTTGAATGGTAAAACAGTGAGTAGATCTTTTTCATGTGTTTTGTAGTTAAAGTCTTCCAAAGTTATACCGCCCATAACACTGTCAATACTTGTTGGATAAGATATCCGGTCTTCATTTGTCGTTGATACTAACACGAAAGTTTCTCCGTCTTTAAGATTATCTACTGTAGCGTATTCGATTTGTTTCGCTATTGTATAATTGCAACAACCAGGTCTAGCATAACTTTTTATTGTAGAATCAAACCCCTTTGCCAATAAGTATGGGTATGACTGTGACTTATCTTTAATGCCGTAACCAGTAGCAAAACTATCACCACAGTTTATAAGTTTAGATGTAACTAACATTTTCATATTACCAACCTAAATTATCCTTTGTAAATCTTTCTATTTCTTTTGCCCAAAGTCTATGTCCGTGTTCGTTAGGATGTTGTCCTGTTATTACTTTGTCCATGTTATCTTGTTCTTTGAGCCAACCAAAAAAAGTATGTGGCGTTTTGTTTTTATTGTAAAATCTTTTTTCATTTACTGATTCCCACATTGACTTTGTAAGTTCATTTCCATAGTGCCAGTGATAACCTGGATGGTTCTTGCCCAGTCTTTCCTTTTCTCTGTCGTCATTTATATACTCTTTGTTTACAATATCTTTGAACTGTGTGTTGTCATTAGCAGTGTGTATACCACTACCTGTATCATAAAATGCTTGAAACATACACAATTCTATTTTGTGTACTTCACATAAATTTTCTACACTCTTTACTTGATGTACATACCTATTGTTTGCTTCACGCTCATCATGTAAAAATGTTACATACTGTTTAAAGAAATCATTCATGCCAGGCTGTATATAATCAAAGTGTGCTTGGTTAGGCCATATAGTTGTCCAACCAGGTACACTGTGTTTGAGTGGATCAGTGTAAAAGAAATCTTTACGTTCAGGACTAGTCCATCCCACAATTAATTTTAAATTTTCAGTAGGCTTGTTGTCATTTAAATAGTTTTCATATAACCAACTCTCTACAGTTCTTAAAATTCTATCATTACTAGAAGCAGGATAAGATAAATTTGTTATGTTCCAACTTTTCTTATTAGCAAATAGTGTTGGCCAAATTCTAGGTATACGGAATGTGTTATTGGCACTATCCCATTCTTTAAACTTTCCTACTAGTTTAGGATCAACTATTTCACTCCCAAAAGTCCAACTGTCGCCTGCTACTACTAGATGTTGTCCCATTGTATTTCCTCAAGATATTTTTTATACATTTTATAAATTATATTTTTATCTACTGCTATATGTTTTTTATATTCAATGTTGTGTTCTTTTATATTTGCTTTGTAACCTGTAAGCATTTGTATATAATTTGCTAATTCATAAAGTTTATCATAGTAAAAAATTTTAGCATGACTAGGCACTGTAATCTTTTTTATTTCATAAGTTTTTAAAAATTTGTTCTGTACAATACCACTGTCCAACCAAGCATCATAAAACATATGACAAGGATCTTTAGCAATAAAGAAACTATGTAAACAGTTGTCTTCCTCTACGCTATGTGTTGGGTGGTATGGCTGTAACTGTCTAAACATATCTATTACTTCGCTTTGTTCATTATGACAACAAAATAGTTTTACTGTACTTGCTATCAATATGCTCTCCTAATTTTCTCCCAATCTAATACAGGATCTAAATCTTCAACACTATTACGCCAAAGTGTTTCTCCTAAAAGAGGTTGTATTTGTATCATTCTTAAATTATACTTTTGTCCTAATTGATAGACAACAGTACCAGGACTAAACATACAATCTTCAGGATCAATATTTCCTCCTGTAATACTATGTACTTGTTTTGGAATCAGTTTGTAATTGTAATATCTGTAAGTATCACACACAATATCCATAGCATGACTGTTACCCCAAAATATTAAATCACTTAACCCGTGTGTAGCAAAGTCAGTAATACCTAAACCGTTGTTACCTAAACTGTAGTAGATGCTTCTATCTACCACGTCAAAGTATTTCCAAACTTTATGTACAGGTACAAGCAAATCAAATCTTGCTTTTATAACAATATCGTACCTAAAGTCGTTTGCTATTTCATGCTTTCTTTTTAACCAATTGGCTTGTTGAATACTGTACATCATGTTTCCAAATGTACCTTTGTGTTTCCAATTTGTTTCTACAAAACTATCTACTGGATTTAATATTGAATTTACTTCGTCCCATTCTTTTTCTGTATGTTCATGCTCTTCAGGTATATTACTTTTTGTCCAACTGTGGTAAAAATGGTCAGCACTTGTCTCTTTAAAGAAGTTCATTAAGTAAGGTAAAGCACGTTTACCTGTTCGTAATTGTCCGCTCCAACAAATAGCAATCTTCATTACAGTACATTCCTTACAATAATAATACTAGATATTCCAATCCACATTGTATTGAAAATAACAAGTGTTGGCAAGTTCTTTTTACGACTTGCCCATATTAACAAAGCACTAGTAAACAAAGTTAAGAAGTGTAATTGCCATATTTCTTTTCCGTATAGCAGAGCAGGTAAAATAACTGCCGCTTTCGTATACCAAGCCATAGCCTCTACAATATTATAATCAACCCAGTACTTTTTTCTTGTATACATTTTAACACATTCTAATACATTTTTCCATCCTATTAGTGTGTAAACTAAAGATACGACTGCTATAAAAAGTGTTAGTGTTACTGTGAATTGTAGATCTATCATACTAGTTCGTGTGAGCCTCCGGCATAATGTTCTTGTTTTGCTCTTTTAAGTTTTACTGGCATATAAGTTTGTACAGGAATAATATGATTTGCTTTTATATGAAATGCTAAAACGTGTTCAGGTCCATAGTCTAAATTTTGTCCACACTCAAACCATTCTCTTTTATATTTTGACAAACAAGAATAAAAGTCACAAATCCTATCATAATCAAAACTTGGTGCTGAAAAATATACGTCACTACAACGATATCTATGGGTCTTGTCAAATGTTTGATGTATTACATGGACTGTTTGTTCTTCGGCTTTTTGTAAAGGATAACGATCCTCTACTAGGTTATCGAATCTCATTCTAACACATAAATCATATTGTAAACTATATTGTTGTTCATACTTTTGTTTTAAATGACAGGCCATCATTACACCATAAAATTGACTGTGATAGTTTGGATCAAATACTGCCATGTCATCTTTGACTTTGAAATCTTTTGGATTTTCTACAAGTACACCTTTAGGTTTAAGCAAACGTTTTACTTCGTTTATTTCTGTATTACTAATTTCTTTTTCTTCTGTATCTTTGTTAGCGTGAGCAATAGCATTAGGTGCCGTCTTGTTTGTCCAAGTGTGTATAAAATAATCAACTTGATGATTTGTATCAAACATATTTTGCCAACTAGGTATACAGTCACGCCAACTGTCTCTTAATTGTCCACTTACACAAACTGCTATTTTCATTTTTATTCCTTTGAAGCAATAAATTTCTCTGCCTCTAGAGCGGCCATACAACCCATTCCAGCGGCCGTTACTGCCTGCCTATAAACTTTATCTTTAACATCGCCCGCGGCATACACACCAGGTATATTTGTTTCTGTACTGTCCGGTTTAGTAATAATATAATTTTCATCGTCCATTTCTATTTGTCCTTTGAAAATTTGTGTTGCTGGGTCATGCCCTATTGCTATAAACACACCATCTACATTTAAAGTTGTAATGCTTTCATCTTTTGTATTCTTTAATTTTACACCTGTTACATTAAGTGGATCATCATTTCCTATTACTTCTTCTAGTTGACTATTCCATATAACTTCTACTTTTGGATTACTAAACAATCTATCTTGTAATATTTTTTCTGCTCTTAAACTGTCTCTTCTGTGTACAAGGTATACTTTACTAGCGATATTTGTTAAGTACAATGCTTCTTCAACAGCACTATTACCGCCGCCTACTACTAATACTGTTTTGTCTTGGAAAAAGAATCCATCACAGGTAGCACAGGCACTTACACCATAACCGTTAAATTTCTTTTCGCTTTCTAATCCTAACCACCTTGCTTGGGCACCAGTTGATATAATTACAGTATCTGCTGTGAATTGTTCTCCGCTTTCTGATTCTGCTTTAAAGGGTCTACTATTAAAGTCAACAGTTTTTATATTGTCTGTAATAATTTCTGTTCCTACTTTTTCTGCTTGTTGTTCCATTTGTTCCATTAACCAAGGACCTTGTATTACATCTCCGTAACCTGGATAGTTCTCCACGTCAGTTGTAATTGTAAGTTGCCCACCTGGCTGTAATCCTTGTACCATAACAGGTTTTAACATGGCTCTTGCTGTATAAATTGCCGCGGTGTATCCTGCTGGACCTGAACCAATTATCAATACCTTTGTGTGTTTACTCATTTAATATTTCTCCATAATCGCCACCTTGTCTTGCTACTTCAATATAGTCGCTACATATACCACTTGTATTTTTATAATTAACCATATCTTCGGGTGTTGGCCTACCCATATGGCATACAATACTTTTATTTGTATAGATATTGTTATTGCTGTGTGTCCATATATAACCACTAGAAGTTAATGTAACATCATCTTCTTGATGCCAAAAATAGTTTGGAACTTTGTTTTCTATCATAAAATATAATGCTTCTTCGCTTTTAGCATGACACCATAAACCTGGTATTTGTAACATCTTTTTGTTCACACTGTATGATGGCTTATCATGACCTAACCAAACATTATCACCTGTTACCCATACATCTATTTCTACGTCATAGCCTTCGGCCATTGCTTCAAATACATACACAGGATGATTTTCTCTCTCTGGGTTAGGTCCTGTGATGTTGCCTCTGTGGCTAATGTAAATGTGTTTGTATTCTTTTACTCTATTCATTTTATTTGTACCGGGTCTATCCTATATTCTGATAATACATTTTCTTGATCTTGATCTACTATTTGTTTAATAACGTTTACTGCCTTTGTTAAGTCCATTAAAGTTCTGTCAGGGTGTTTTTTATGTACTTTGCTTGTTTGTAAACTTCCAAAACTTATGTATGAAACTTTAGTTGGGTGATTCTGCCACACACTCATCATGCTTAAACCTAAACTAAATTCTCTCAATGCTTTTTTCTCTGTAGGGTAAATCCAATCAGTTCCACTGTTACTTCTATCTGCTGTAGAACCTATGTTTACTATTCTACCAACTTTGCTTTGTTCATTCCATAAGTCCCAAACTTGTTTTAACAATAAAGTTTGTTGAAAGTTATGTAAAGCAGAACTGTTAATAACAACATCATATTCTAAACTTACTTTAGCAAAATTATGTCTTGCTTCAGGATCGTCAAAGTTATAACTATTCGCTCTACTAAAGAAGTGTGTTTCATACCTTGTATTATTTCTTACATCAATAGTACCTGCTACTCTCCTTGACCAAGCCTGTGCTAGTCCATAAGTTGGATTTCCTGTATATGCTATTTTCATCTACTTAAAAACCTTTTGACTCCTTCAATAGGATTTTTTAATCCATCGTAAGTTTTATCTATAAAGTCAATATGCTTTTCTAATTTTTTAGTAAGTATATCTAACTTGTCTTCTACTCTTTTCAAATCTTTTTGTAGTTGTTCTAGTTTTTCTTTATCCGACAAATGCTTTCTCCTGTACAAAATTTCCTGCTGATGTTTTATTTCCTTCATGCCACCCTCGTTCATTTAGGTATTCTTTCATTTCATTATTAAAGTCCATACTACCACAAAGCATAACTTTATCCTTTTTGGGTGTAGCGTTTGCAAATACCTTACCTTCTTTTATTAAATTAGTAATACGTCCTTGTGTATGAAAATCTTCTCTTGTAATTGTTGGTATAAATTCACATTCTGCTTCTTCTAACATAATACGATAACTGTCTTGTTCTGCTAGTGTTCTTGTAGTCCAAGTAACATAAATTTTATCAAAGTCACTATAAGTGTTTGGATCTCTTAACAAACTCATAAAAGGAGCGATGCCTGTACCAGTTGCCATTAACCACAAATTTCCACCTAGTTCTAAGTTTTGTGTAATAAGTGTACCAGTTGGTTTTTCACCTATCACTAAATCGTCACCTACTTGTACATCTTTAAGTTTACTTGTTAAAGGACCATTAGGCACTTTAATACTGTAAAATTCTAATTCATCATCATATGGTCCACTACAAATACTATAAGCACGGCTTGGTGTACCCTCTGGTAAACTAACCATTACGAATTCACCTGCTACAAATCTAAAAGTTTTTGGCCTTGTAGTTTTTATTTTAAATAATTTGTCTGTATAGTGTGTAACTTCAGTAATACGCTCGATCAATTTATGTGTCTCCATTTAATCTTATAATTATTATGCTCTACTTTTTTTATTTTGTTTTTCCAATCTTGTGCTAGAGCATAATCCCATTTAAGTTTTTGTTCTTCGTTCATTTCCCATGGCAACGCTTTTGTCCATGTCCAATTAATATGCTTATTCAATCTGTTTTTTAAACAGTCAAATCCAACAGTTGTTATTTCTGTAGCACCTTTTTCTATGGCATACTTCATTTGTATTGTTCCTGTAATATCATCCATATCAACATGATGTGGTTTGTAAAAGTTTGTATGGTCTTCCCATTTGGTAATAATTAGACCTCTAAACTTTTCACTTAATATTTCTGCTGGTTTTCTATCACCAACAGCAACGACTTTTAATTCGGGCCAAAATTCAAATTGAAACTTTGTTCCTATTTTTAAATCATAACAATCATCTTCTATTATATGACGATTGTTTTTAATACTTGATCCATTACCTATACAGAGTACTTTCATTTAACATCTCGTTCTGTCAACATAACTCCGTAACGTGTTGGATTTTCGTAAACCATTTTAAACCATTTGCTTCCTTCAGCATCAAGGTCAGCAATTCTAAACTGTAATTCTTTTCTTAATTTTACACCGTATTCGTGTATTGCTTCTTGTCTTTTAGTTTCGTCTTGGTATTCAAATAACATTTCTTGTACAAACTCTTGCATATAATCATAGTCAGCAATTAGCGTATGATCTTTTCTCTCAACATTGGTTTGATATGTACTCATTCTAGCACCTAATATTGCCCAGTCACCATATTCTACGTCCATACCTACACTGTTCCATATTGCCAGTCTATGTAAATTTTTAAAATGATTTTTAGCGATGTATTCCCACTTATCAGGTAACACACCTCTGTCTAAACTTAACTTAACACCTTCTCTATATCCGCCTCTGAATGCTTGTTCTGGACTACCGTTCACAACAACATCACTCATAGTATCTGCCATTTGAAAGTATGTAACCATCCAACAAAAGTCTACAGCATCTTCTTCTGATTCTGCCTTTTCATGACTTTTCATATTAGTAATAATATGTTTAGGCCAAAGTTTTACTCCGCCATTACCATAAGCAAGGCCGTTGACTACATTGTGTCCACACCAACTAAACACATAATCTTTTTGTGCTTCTTCGTCTATTTCTAATGTTTCATTAAACAAATCATCTCGTACTCTATTGTCTCCATCAATAGTAAACAGTCTATCAGTTTCGCTTATTTGTCCTGCTTTATTGTGTGCCGCATCAAATCCTTTTACGCCATGTACACGTTTGGCCCATGGTGCTTTTGATTTTAGATCTGCCCAATTCTTTTCAGCATTAGGTTCGTCATAACTAATATACACGATATCAAAGTCGCTAGGTTTATAAGTTTTTATCATACTGCCTTCCTATAACTAACTAACATATCTAAATTTTGTCTTGTAATTAGATCTATGTCTTTAGTTTCTAAATATGGTTCAATGTCATAAGTTTGTTCAACTGATGATTTAATTTCTATTTCTTGTAACATTATCGAATACTGGCCTTTTGGTACTACCCAAATAGTTTTAGCATCTGGTAAGTTACCTGTTGCTTTTAAACTTAATTGACGTGTAGCACTATTAAACTCAAATCTAAAAAGACGTTTTGGATTATATTGTTCAATTAGATGTACAGCATTTGTTGTTGCCATAGCATCTTTTGAGATATTTATTATTTGAGGAGGTGACTGGCCTGTATCTACGAAAAAGTTTTTTAGACTACTATCTTGTAATTCTAAATATCTTTCTTTGCTTATTCTTACAAAACTTTTATCTTTGTGTTCTTCTAATTCTTTTGGTGCTAAACTTACAATTTCACCAAAGTCATTATAGTAAACTCTAAATTCACTTGCCTTGGCTGTTTTAGGTTTATTTGTTGTAAACAATTGATCAACTAATGCTTGTACGTCTTCTTGCTTCATGCTACTAGCCTTTCTAATCGTTGTATATGTTCATCTGTTAACCATTTCTTAACGTGGTAGTGTAAAGGTTTAGTTTGTAAGTAATTGTTAATAAAGCATCTACCGGTTTCATCCCAAGAATCTAACAGATAGTCTGGCCAATCAATATCTTGTATTTTGTAATCTAAAAGTCCTTGTGCTTTGCTTTTCAAATGACAAAATGTAAAACTAGAAAAAGGTTTTACTTTATCTTCCCATTCTAACAGTCTTACTGCCAATCCATATACTTCATCTGTGGCCGGCCACCTTACTTTGTGATGTCTAATATATTCCCAACTATAATCATCCCAATTTTTAAATATATCTTCACACATATTAAAAAACTTTCTTGCTTCTTTACTTTGTCTAAAATATGTTAGAGCGGCATAACCTCTGTATAGATTGTTTGCTTTGAATTGTTTGCTATAATAACTAGTATCTGCTACATCACCTCTAAAGGTAACAGGACTGTTACACATTTGCAACGGAAAACGTCTTGATAGTATAGGCCACCATTCACTGTGATCATGTGTAAAGATCATATCAGCATCTAAACATATAGTTTCTTTGTATGGAGTCATATGATATGCTTTCCACCAATTATGTAATTTCCAATTATGCATGATTGCTTCATCAGTCCACGGAATAGTTACTATTTCATCAAACACTTCTTTATATTTTTGGGGTAAACGTTTTTGATCATCGGCTGTCATGCCTACTGCTAGATAAGGTACATCTGTTTGACTTGCTTTTAAACTTAATGCCAAAGCATAGGCCATTCTAGGATAGTCACCAAATTTATCACTGTATTGTGCTATAGTAAAAAATCCCCTTTGTCTTTTATATTCTCTAGCCATAAATTTCCATAAACCTGTCGTAGTTATCTTCTATTTCAATTTTGTTTAGCAAGTGAACATTTGTTTGTCTTAGTCTAACAGGACCATCGCTAGTCTTAAGAGTAATATTATCCAACTGTATATCTAAAATACTTTCTGGATGATAACTGTTCACTTGCCTTGTGGGTAAACTTTTAATATACCCATCTTTATAACCATTCATAATATGACTGGCTATACTCGCCGTAATATCGTTTCTATAAAAACGATACGGAGAATTATATGTAGTACTATAAAAATTATAGTGTTCTTTAATATGCTTTGCCATTGTAAACCATTCTTCTGCTTGTTTACATTTTCTAAAAAAACATACAGTAAACCAATGTACTGGTTGATAGCCGTCTGTAATAACTTTCTCGTAAATATGTTCTTGTTGTTTTGCTGGTAACCTACTATCAATATTCATTAACATTGGTTCAACATTTTCCCATACTTCGTTCAGCCTACCATTTTGTATAAGGTAATCTCCATCTATTAAAATAGTTTCATCATAAGGTGATAAGTCATAAGCAAGTAATCTATCTAAATTATACCAAGTATTTTTTTCTGCTTTGTTTTCTATATAAACTGCTCTAGTATTTTCTTCTATGTGTACATTATCTAAAAAGATTACTTGATCCCAAATTTTACTTTGGTTATTTTTATATTCTTCTTCTACTGTTATTAAAGTAACAGGTTTCCCTAAATAAAACTTTGCCATCGCCGCGGCGACCTCTGCTTGTTTTATATAATTGAACTGTTGATTGTTTTTAGCAAATATTAAAATGCCTTTAGTCGTCATACGTTAATATCTCTTCTACACTTCTTGCTGTTACAATTTTATTGTACTCAGCCAAGTAATAATTTTGTTCTTGGACGTAAGTGTCAAGTATTAGTTTCATAAATGCTTTTGTTTCAATTTCAATAGGATTTCCGTTCCTATCGTCTATAACTGCTTTTGAGTATTTCTTATTTTCCAACAGTGAAACTAAATTTAGTAGTGTAGCATTGATATCAAAGAGCCCACCATTATGGCCAATAGTTAGGCGCTCGGCTTTAAGTTCTTTTAATAGTTGTAGTTGATTTTTCTGTGTTTGGCGATAATTCGCCTTTTTGAATAGATCTAATGTTTCTGGTTTCATATTTGGTCCTTTGAATAAGAAAATAGCGAGTACATATTTTCATTACATACTCGCTATTATATATGATAAAGGACTAGTTTGTCAACTAATTTTTATACCAAAAACAAATTAGAATGATTCAAATGTTGAGAAACTCGGATTTGCTATAGTATATGTGCTTGACTTTCTAACAGCGAAGTCTACTTTAGTTCCACTAACGACTTCGTCAACTGTACTTGGAGCAGTTGGACTGTGTTGATCGTCAAAGTTGATGTAAAATCTTACACCATTTGTGATAGTCTTTGCTTGAATTAAAACATCGTTGGCACTGTAAGCACCTGAACCAATGTTTGTTCCATCAAAGATAGTCTGGTAAGTACCAGTTAAATCATAATAGCCGATTGTTGTAGCAGGTGTACCACCTGAACCTGTTCTTGTTGTACCTGTGAAACCCATTTTAATAGTTCCCATAGCAGTATCAAAAACTGTGTCCCAGTTAGTATCCTGTGTTGTACTTGTAGTTGGCTGGTCTGCTGTTAAGTGTATTTCTCCTCCAGTGTTGAAGAAAAACCTTGTAGCGTTAGCGTCAGCAAAAGTAACATCAACTTCAGAGTTGATATTATCTGCCCAGGCAGAACTACGAGTAGTTGTATGTAATGTTGCGGTTGTAGTCTGTTGTGCCGCGTCTATGTTTTGAAAGTTTGTGTCAACGTTTGTTATTGCTGTGCTTAAATCATATGAATATGAAGCACCGCCGATTGATACTGTGCTGTCAAAAGCGTGAATTGTGTCACCTGATGTTGGATATCCTGTGTCTGAAGCACCTGGGATATCAATAGTTGTACCTTGGTGTGTAGCCGCTGTAGTAACAGCGCCTAATAATGCTGTCCAGTGTGCCGCCGTTATCTGGTCCGTAGCACTTACTGTACTTAATGCGGATTGGCCATAACCTTTCGATCCAGAACCGGTACCGATGACGCCGTTAACTGTACCGACAAAAGTGTTATAGTCCGCCGCTGTAATTGTATTACTTGAACTGTATGCCATTTCCTTTTAATCCTTTTATCATAAGTTTGTTTATATTAATTAATTATCACAAATGCTTCGATAGTACCCGCTTCTGGCGTATTTTTCGCCTTAAGAGCTCTCCCTATACAGTTGAAATAATTAGCCTCATCTTGACCTGCCGATCTTGCTAAACCGTTACCAGCACTTACAAGTCTATCACCAACTTCACAAGTACCTATAACTTTTACAGGAACACGACCACTTACTGCTACAGCAGGATGAGTATCTCTATTGCCTGCTCCAGCGTTCATTAAATAAGCAGGAGCGTAACTTACAACACCAAACACATTATTACTTAAATCTGTTTGACAAGTTGTTATTTCTGCTTCGCCACCTAACTCTACAACAGTACCTGGTTCAATAGATATATCTGATTCAAATCTTTCAGCCAAGTCAGCGTATTGTGCCGATGTACTTTGGCCTTCAAATGTTGTAGCAAATATTTGATTGAACTTTTTGGAACTGCTTCCTAAATCTCTGGTATTATCAGCATCAGGTAAAATATTACCTGTGATGTTAGTACTACCGTCTAGTGATACACCGCCTGATACTTGAGCATCAACATATTGTTTTGTTGCCGCGCCAAGTGCCACACTTGGATCTGCTCTAAGAACAAGATCTGCTGTAGCGCCATCGAATGTTGCTACAGTTGTAGGTGTCCCGCCATCATTTACTCTAATTTGTATATCACCATCTGTGGTTTGGTTTGTAACTAATACGTCGTTACCAGAAACACTAATTTTAGCGTCTTGGTCATTACCAATAACAAATCCTGTATCATTAAGAACACTTAACGTACCTGATGTTGTATCGTTAGCATTTGAACGTAAGTAACCACTAGCGGCAATTCCACCCAAAGCATCTGAATCTTCAGCAGTACCATGGAATTTAGCAGTGGCTAGTGTGGAGTTTAGATTATAGCCTTGCTTAATAGTACTGAAACCTGAGATACTAGCATTTGGTGTAAATGTTGCATCTTTTGATATGATAGCGACAATAGTGTCACTAACAAATAATTTTACAACAACGTGGTCAGTAGCACCGGTATCTGTTATTGTATCAATAACTGGACCTGATGTTCCTGAACCTGCTGTGTAACTTGGACCAATTAGTACGAACGCTGAACCGTCGTAAACTTTCAACTGGCTGTTTGTTGTGTCCCACCATAGATCACCAACAACATTACTACTTGGAGATGATGCTGATGCTGTAGAACTTGAAACAGTTTTGAAAGAAGACCCGTTGTAAACTTTTAAAAGCGAATTACTAGTGTCCCACCAAATTTGTCCAGCAATAGGACTGCTTGGTGCTGATGTATTCGCAAAATTCTCTAATATTTTAACGAAGTTTTCGTTAAGTAGTTCACCGTAGCCTGAATAGTTTTTACCTATAAAAGTAAGGTCAGTACTGTTATCAATAGTACCGTCACTTACTGTGGCTAATAGTGCCCCGCTTGTTTTGTTAACTGTATATGCCATTTAAATACTCCACACTATTATTTATTAAATTACACGTTAATTCACCGTTGACAGATTTGTCAACGTTTGGATTCTTACCGTATATTCTATTTCAATCAAGCGGTTTAAAGACTTCTGTACAGGGTGGAAAACCACATGAGTTAATAATTTACCAGTATTAACTGTACCTGCCCAACTTTTTAGTCCTAATTCGTCAAAAACAAATGTACCATCAAAATTATTCGTATTATCAAACGCTGATTGTCCGCTAGGCTCACCATAATCTAGTAAACAATTGACTACAATATCTGTATATACAGCACCTTCTGTATGATTTACAGTAATTTTATTTCTATTAGCATCGTTATTCAATGCTGATAAATCATCAACTACTTTGTAGTACGTTTGATTGTATAAACTGCTATTTGTACCGGTACTGTTAGCAGGTTTATATGTAATAACACCTGTAGGGTCAACACTTGTTCCGCCGTTCCCTAATGCTAATTCATGTATAAAACCTGTAGTTTTATTACCAATACTTAATGCTAATGCTTCACTCATGTTTTCATAGTGTATAGCATTTCTTTTATCTACAAAAACTTCACCAGATTCTGGATCAAATATTTTGATATGCCCTTCGACATTTACATTGCCAGTATCGTCTGGTCTATTTTGACTTGTATTTTCCTGTTTTTTATCTTTGATATCCATAGTTTTTGTGTCTTCCGCTTTATTCATGTATTTATGTCTTTATAAAAGTTGGTTTCTCAAGTAAGAAACCAGCCTGTACTGAATTTGAATTTTGTATACCCAATCCGTTTGCTGGATTACTTCCGCTAGGCTGATACCACGTATTTGTATCACCATTTGGAATAACCTGTCTATCACTAATATCCATTACTGTATCGTTTCTACTATGTGTTTTTATACTAGTTCCCATTGTTCCTCTTCTTAATCTACTAATTGTATTTTCTACTACATCAATTGCTAGGTACTCAATTCTCTCACCATTAATATCTACTACACCATATCTGTTTACACTTGGATCTGGAGTTGGTAAAACACTAGCATCTTTAAGGAATATTTTCCTTGCTTTTACTGTAACATCTTTGTTTAATTCTGTACTGTCTAATCTGCTTAATCTATAATAATTTTTCTTACCTAGTATGTCTTGGAAAATTTTAAATCCAACAGCAGGTTTAATTATTTCTTCAGTAAAATGAGTAACAACAATTATATCAGTTGGGTCTGGTGTAGTAGCAAATACAATTACGCCATTTACAATACTGTAATCCAATTGGGCAATTTGTCTTACACCGTTTAGTGTGACCCATAGGTAAGCAACACTAAAAGGAGTTCTAAACGCCGCATATTCGGCAACATTAATAATTGAAGTTGAAGCACTATCAAATCCTAAACTGTCGTAACCTCTATCATCATATCCAATTTGTGTTATAATAGAAATTTCTTTTGTACCTTTAAATGTTTGTGTTGTAATTTTTTCCAAATTGTGATTATTAAAAGTCGTAACTCTTAAATTATCACTTCCAGTGAATGTACCACCAGTTATGTTCAGTACAGTTGAACTACTAAAATTATAATCAGCGTTTTGTAAAACCCCTATGTCAATTTTTGACTTCTGTGAAGCCGCGACTGTTAAATTTATGGCTTTGATTGTGCTATCACTACCTTGTGTAATTGTGTAAGCAGTTGTTTCAACACCATCTATAAAAACTTTTGTATCTGACTTTGTTAGTGTAGAATGATTTACATCAGCGTCATTTGAAATATCATAAACAGTTGTGCTTCCATCACTTAGATAGTAACTAAACACAGGCGGCCGTAATCTTTTATTGTTCAATTCAACAATTACTTTATCTGTTCTTGATAAGTCAAAGTCACTTCCATCTGAAAGTGTAAATGTTCTTGTACTATCATTAACAGTAAACGTATCTACATTAACTAAACTAAAAGTTCTATTTGCCGATGAAGCAACATCAAAAACAAATACTTGTATATCGTTTCCTGGCAAAATGTTGTTGCCAAATGTAATTTTTGTACCTAGGTCTCCAGCGTCACTTAATGTAACACTTCCTGCTACATTATTATTAACAAATACCAAAACTTGTTTTCCATTTGCTGTACTAAAAGGAATAGGTACATCTATATTGTTTGTAGTGGTTGATATACCAATGTTAAAATCAAGTAACATTTTATCACCTGTTACACCAAAACTTGTAACTGTAAATATTTCTCCGTTAGCAGGAGGAGAATTAAATGTAATTGTGTTTGCTCCAGCATTAATACTGAAGTTTGATAGATAACCACTTGTTTTGCTATAGACAAGGACTTTTTGTGTATACTGTTTAGAGTCTGAAAATTTAAATGTTACTTCAGTACCATCGCCTTGATAGTTGAAAGAAATAATAGGCATACCTAAAGCACCATCTTCGTCAGCATCTCTACTTGGACCAGTGTAAATATTCATATTTAATGTATCAAATACTCTGCCAGGAACAAATTCTTCTGGAGCGTGTGAACTGTAAGCGTCTACAAATCTACCACCGCCAACACTTATGTCTGCTGGTCTTGTTCCTAATAAGGTATCATTAAATTTACTTTCTAGTTTTGTATCTAAAGCACTACTACTGATAACGTATCTACCATCAGAGTCTACTTCAAAGTTGTCAAAATCTCTACTGTCAAATAACCCTTTATCAAAACCTGGATCTTTGCTAAACAATGGACCTTGTACTTTTGTTCCTGGATAAGTTATACCTCTGAACACATTACCTAGTTTTTCTTTATAATCTGCTGATTCAACATCTCCAAATGGTTTGTAGTATGCCATAGTTCTGTCCATAGCATTACTAAATGTATTATCTGCTTTGATTGTCATATATGTACTGTCAAAACTAGAACCACTTGTAAATCCTGTTCCTACAATGTATGCTTCGTTTTGATATTGGACAATGTCACCTACATTATAAGTTGTGTTTGCTGTCCATTTTTTAACAGTAGAACTAAATTGTATTCTATCAATTTTAATTGTTTCTTTAATTTTTCTTATACCGTCGTTTTTTAATACAGCGTGTAATATACCAGGCACTGTAGGATTACCACCATTCAGTGTAATTGTAGGTGTACGTTCATACCCACTGCCTTTGTTTGTAATAGTTACAGTGTTAATTTGTCCATTACTTACTGTACAAGTAGCAGTTGCTCTTACACCATTAGTTATAGCAACGCCGTTTTTATCTTTTGGCTCTTCAATTGTAATAGTTGGTGGTGTAACATAACCAATTCCAAAACGTGATCTAGAAATATCATTTACTTGATATCTGTAATTTTCTCTCCACATCTTATAGTCGTTGTTAGTATTAATAGTTGTAGCATCATGTCCTTGTTCATAGTTTGGACTTCTAAATGTTTTTGTAACTGTGTCGTAATATGCAGGTATATCAAAGTCTGTAGCGTCTCCTTGATATGTTTCTTGTTTATTATAACCTAATACATATTCTCTTATTTTTGTATGATAAGGTTTAACTTCATTAATATAGTTGTTAACAAATTCTTGATTGTCTCTTTGATAAACAGCAAACTGGTCTAATGCTCTTAAGTTATGTTTTAAACTTATGAAACTTGTTTTAAATAACCAGTCTACAAAAGGTTGTTCTTTTAAAACATATCTCATCATTACAAAATTAAGTTTATTCATTTCTGATTCTAGTTCATTAATTAATATGTCATTGTTTACAGCATCTATAATATTTCTAGTTTCTATTTGTGGTTCTGTGTCTAACAATTCATAATCAAAACCCTCCATATCAAAACCAAATCTGTGTGTCGTATAATCATACAATTCTGATTTAAGTTCTATAGTACCATTTTTTTGTCCAATTAAATTATAACCACTAGATGTTTTAATATAAAGATTCCAGTTGCCACCATTGTTAATTTTTATTATAGAACTATTTGTTATTTCATTTTCATATACACTATTAAACTCTTCATATCTGTAATTAATAAATGTATCTTTTGTATAACCACTAGCATACCAGTCTATAAAATTCCAAAACTTTTTAGTATCGTAACTTTGTATTCTCGTTGCTTTCCAAGTTTTATCTTTTTGTAAAGTTTGAATAGTCCAACGTCCATCGATATTGTTATCAGTTTCAACAAGTATTCTCCAACCAGTTTCTTTTAAATTTTTGTTAATATAACTTAACTCTAATTCGTTGTTTACTTTTTGGTCCCACAATCCATCTACTTTTCTAGGCATAGGATCTTCTTTGTTTAAAGTTGTAAACTGTATTGTTTGTGCTGTATTATATTGTTTCACAATACTGTTTACATATTCTACAAATTCTTTTAATGCTTCATATCTGTTAACAAACATAGTTTGTCTTGGGCGTATATCAATTCCGTATCTATCGCCTGCTGTTAATTTTATATCAGGTACAACGTTACCTCTGTCATCAGCACCAACTAAACTGTCTTTCATTTTGTTAAAGATTTGATTTGGTATTTTACTCTTTGGACTACCTTCTTGTACTAACTGCCATTCGTTGTGTAACAGTTTGTCATTTGCTTTTCTATCATAGTCAATACTTAATACAATGTCTTTATCACTTAACAAGTCATTACAGTTTACAATACTCATAGAGTCTTTTCCTGTAAACTGACAGAAACTTAAACCATGGGTTACAGGATCCATTATCATTGAACGGATTTGTAATGTGTTAAGAGTTTTTCCTTCTGCTACAGATTTAAGTCCTGTTGCCCAGAAATAATATTTTGATTCTAATAACCCTGTAGCATTGTTTACTTTTTGTATTTCAACATAAGCATCATCTCCATGCTTTGTAACGCCTTCAGTGTAAGCACTAGGTAAAACACTACTTTCTACCCATTGGTAAGGTGAAATATTGCTTCCAGGAAATACTGCTCCCCAAAAAGTTGATCTATAATCCGCTACACCCTGTTCATATGTGATATATCTTAACTGTGACAGATCCCACCATATTTGTCCAATATGTGCTTCTGGTCTCCAATAGTTTTCACCATTGTTAACATTAACATCAGTTGTAGAATTATTATAGATAGCAGGATCCCACTGTGACTTGAAGTCAATGTTTTGTTCAGCCTCTCCAGCAATTTTTCCTTTTATAGGATCAATGTAATCAAGATATTTTACTATCGTATTTTTTTCTTTGTTGTATAAGAATACTTTGTTAATTCTATCTACATCAACTAGATCGCTTTCTTCTTCATCTATGATATATGGTGAACCATTTGCTTTAAACTTAACTACTCTTCCAGTATCGAGTGTACTGTCGTCGTTGTCATCATAAGGACTAGAAACATATATTGTATTATCATTTGTAATAGTTACACTGTGTCCAAATTTGTCTCTCGAATCTAGACTGCTTGTATATAAACTATCTGCTTCTACAAATCCTAATCCTACTTTTTGATAAATGTGTGTGCTACCCGTTCTATATTTTTGTGCTACAAGTCTAGTTGCTCCGCCATCTAAAATTGTTTTGTCTTGATCAAATGTAGTTTTAACAAATGTGCTTCCATTAGGACAACCAACAACCAGTGTCTTGCCATCTCTCGATAATGCTAATGCTTCACCAAACTTATGGCCATCAGTAGTATATTCAGTTAGTTGTATTTTTGTTGCGGGTCCTAGATATTCTGATTTCAATTCTGTGTATAAAGTGCCTGAGAATCCAGGTGATACAAATATTGGTTTATATGTGTTTGATCTTAAGTTAATAACACCATCTACAAGAACAGCATCAACGCTTGGTATATTAGTATTATTAACCGCTGTGACAAAGTCACCAGCAGTTGTGCTTGTAGTTGTAATTTTGTAACCGTTAATGTAAATTGTTTCACCAGATGTAATTGTGTCTGTGTTTAAAGTGTGTACCCATCTACCATACTGTTTAGTATCTTTTCTTCTGTGTATTTCTACTTGTCCACTTTGATCAACTGAACTGTCAACTTCTGGTACGCCTATAAACAAGTTTTCGGCTAGTTCATCTAGTTCGATAGCAGTGGATCCAAAATTTCCTTCTGCTTGTGGGAATCGAGGTGATATAGTTTGTAAATGCCTAAACTGGTTACTCCATACTGTAACTGTACTTCCTTTAGACGGCTTATCTGTAAATGTAATTTTTGGATCTGATAAATGAACAGTATATATTACTGTGCTATCTTCTGTTTGATCTCTTTTAACACTGTTTAAAAACACAGGTGTACTGTGTTCAATTTTTGGACCACTGTCTAATGTGTATTCTCTATTAACGCCATCTGCTACAAAATTTTGATAGTGTCTGTAGTATAAGTTTACAGTACCCATTCTAGTTGTACTATCTTCTCCTACTGTACTTTCGTTTGGATTACTAATTG
>MDTB01060920.1_pt1 | contig 51018 bp, 52 predicted proteins | sample 811161 | NCBI WGS metagenome assembly MDTB01 (sample SAMN05326650, study PRJNA326480) | marine metagenome | isolation source: seawater | place: Mediterranean Sea | collected 2009
ATTCGTTTGTTAATTTAAACTTTAATTAATTTAAGATTCATGTCAAACATAAATTAATTTGTAATTTTGAATCAAAATTAAATAAATTAATATAATTTTAAATATTTTTAAAAAACTTTAAAAAAGTTAGCAATACCAATGATTTTTTAAGCAATTTAATTATAGTTTTTTTTATTTTAAGTAAAGATTTTCCAATTGCTGTTTATAATTTTTAATGATTTCTTTTCTTTTTAACTTTAATGTTGGTGTTAGCATTCCATTATTAATTGTAAATTCTTCACTAATTAAAATAAATTTTTTAATCTTTTCAACCATATTTAGGTTTTTATTTAAATTTTCTAATATTTTTTTAATTTCTTCTTTATTATTTTCTTTTTCTGAAACAATTATTGCTACTAAATAATTTTTTTTGTCTCCATAAACAAAAGATTGTTTGATTTTTTCATCTAAACATAAAATATTTTCTATTTTGCTAGGTGAAATGTTATCTCCACCTAAATTTACAATTATATCTTTTTTCCTATCAGTTATTTTTAAAAAACCGTTTTGATCTATTTGACCAATATCGCCTGTGTGTAACCATCCATTTTTTAAAACTTCGTCTGTGGCTTTTTTTTGATTCCAATAACCCAACATTACATTTTCTCCTCGAACAAGAATTTCTCCGTCAGGTGCTATTTTTATTTGATTAGTTCTAAATGGTGGACCAACAGTATCTACCTTAACTAAATCAGGTAAATTACAGCTGACAACAGGTGATGTTTCGGTAAGCCCGTATCCTTGCAAAGTTGGTAACCCAATTGAATTTAAAAATTCACCAACTTTTTGATCTAAAGGTCCACCACCAGATACAAAAGCTTGAAGGTTGCCTCCAAACTGCTTTTGTATTTTTTTTCTCACTAAATTTTGACAGAAAAAATTTTGTATTTTTTCAATAAAATTGAGTTTCTCTTTGTATAGTATTTTTTTTCCTAGAAATATTGTTTTTCCAATTATCTTTTTCTTAAAACCAGTCTGTTTATCAAAATTAATATTTATTTTAGTAAAAAGATTTTGATAAAATCTAGGAACAGCTGTCATTATAGTCGGTTTAGCATCAACCATATTAGAAATAAGCTTTTCTAAACTTTCTGCATAAAATACTTTTGCACCAATAAGAATTTGAATAAACTGAACGGTATGTTCATATGAATGAGACAAAGGTAGCCAGGTCAAAAATACCGGATCTTTTTTTTTAGTTAATACTTCTAATAATTCAACTGCGCCTTCACAGTTAGATAAAATACCACCATGACTTAAAATAACACCTTTAGGATTTCCCGATGTACCCGATGTATAAATTATGCAAGCAGGCATATTTCTTTTCAAATCTTTATTTACTATTTTTTCATTAATTGTTTCATCTAATATTTCTTCAATTAAAAGACTTTGTGAGTCTATTTTTTCAAAGGATATTATTTTTTTTACATCGTTATTAATAAATTTTTTAATTTTATTGAATTGATCTTGATTTGACACAAATATCAATGAGGGCTTACAATCATTTAAAATATATTCATAATCGTTTGCAGAATATGTTGTAAAAATAGGAACTGAAATACCTCCAGCATTCATAATAGCAATATCAGTCATTAACCAATAAGGTCTGTTTTCAGAGAGGATTAAACATCTATCACCTTGTTTAATTATTGATTTAATTTTTGCAGTTAGTTTATAAATTCTTTGAGTAACATCTTCCCAATTATAAGTTTGTTTGTCGGGTTTAAGCCATTTTAAAAATGGTTTTTTTTTATCAATTTTCTCAAACTTTTTAAAATAAAGTTCAACAAGACTATTTATTCTGTTTACTTCCATAATTTGGTGGGCGAAGAGAGACTCGAACTCTCAAGGCATTGCTGCCATCGGATTTTGAATCCGACGCGTCTACCAGTTCCACCATTCGCCCCTTTCAGTTTATAAATAAAGGTAAAATAAAATCTTTTTCCACTTTTATTAACCATATTTAAATAGTATTTAAAAATTTATCATTTATAAATAGTAAAATGTTAAAAAGATTATACGATAAGTGTGTTGATTTAGCGGGTCATAGATATTCGAAACCTTTACTGGGTTTCTTTTCATTCATTGAAAGTTCATTCTTTCCAATTCCTCCAGATGTCATGATTATCCCTATGACTGTTGCAAAAAAATACGAGTATTTAAAAATTTTTTTAATAGCAACAATATTTTCTGTGCTTGGAGCTTTGTTTGGTTATTTTATCGGTTATGTTTTTTTCAATGAAATTGGAATTAAAATATTTGAAATATACGGATACGAAGACCCTAACTTTCTAAAAGAAAAATTTTCCTCAAAAGGTGGTTTTTTTTCTTGGTTAGGAATATTGTTTACTGCTGGCTTCACTCCTCTGCCATTTAAACTCTTAACAATTTCAAGTGGTTTTATTCATTTTAATTTATTTTTTTTCATACTTATTTGTATAGTTACAAGAGGTTCTAGATTTTTTTTAGTTGCTTTTTTAACTTACAAGTACGGAGAGGCATTTGGTCCTTTTTTAGAAAAACATGGTGCAAAATGGTCTGTTATAATAAGTGTGTTTATAATTGGTTTAACAGCAATAGTTTACTTTATCTTTTTAAGACATGGATAAAATCAAAAATAAATCTTATTTAAGGGCAATACTATTTTTTAATATTATTGTTTTGAGTGCTGCTTATTTTATTCAATATGTGCTTGGTCATGAACCTTGTAATCTATGTATATTTGAAAGAATTCCATACTTGGTGTCTATAATCTTAATATCTTTTACAATATTTATAAATAAGTTTGAAAAAATTATAATAGTTTTATTAGCTCTAATTTTTGTGTTTGGAACAATTGTATCTTTTTATCATTATGGAATAGAAGAGGGTTTTTTTACCGAGTCTTTATTATGCGACTTAAGAGGTGAACAGTTTAATTTAACTAAAAATGAATTATTACAAGAATTAGGAAAAAAAACTGTGAGTTGTAAAGATGTTACCTTCAGATTTTTTGGTCTCTCACTTGCTACAATAAATGCAATTTTATCTTTGATTTTAAGTGTTATATTTATAAGAATGTTTATAAATTATGAAAAAAACTGATAAGAAAATTTTAGAAGAAATAATAAGAGTTGACCATGCTGGAGAAAGAGGAGCAATAAAGATATATGAGGGGCAACTTTTGGCTCTTAAGACTTTTAAACAAAATGAATTTCTTAAGAAAAAAATAGAAGAAATGAAAGAACACGAAAAAGAACATTATGAATTTTTTGATAAAGAAATCCAAAAAAGAAATATTAACCCTACAAAACTTTTACCTATTTGGGATATAATGGGTGTAACACTTGGTTTTGGAACCGCAATATTGGGCGAAAAAGCTGCAATGTTGTGCACCGCATCAGTTGAAGAAGTTATTGATGGTCATTATAAGGATCAAACATTTAAGCTTGGAGAGGACGAAAAGGAGCTTAAAGAAAAAATTTTAAAATTTAGAAGCGATGAATTACACCATAAAGACATTGCCTACGATAATGGAGCTACCAAAAAGGGATTGTTTGGTTTGCTAGACAAAGTAATAAAGACTTCATCAAGAATTGCTATAACAATTTCTGAAAAAATTTAATTAAGGTTCTAATTCAATATCCCAATAAAGATAATCCATCCAACTTTCGTGAAGAAAATTTGGTGGAAAGTTTCTTCCATTTTTGTGTAAGTCATCTACTGTTGGTATGAATGGTTTCCTAAAAAGTTTTAAATCACAATTAATATAAAGCTTACCACCTTTTTTAACATTGCAAGTTGAACAAGCAGTTACTACATTTTCCCAGTCAGTAATTCCTCCTTTTGATTTTGGCAAAAGATGGTCAAAAGTTAAATCTTTTTTATCACCACAATATTGGCAAGTAAATTTATCTCTTAAAAAAACATTAAATCTAGTAAAGTTTGGATTTTCAGAAGGTTTAACAAAATTTTTTAAAGCAATAACACTCGGTAAATTCATTTCGAAAGAAGGGCTTCTGATTTTTCTTTTATAGTTAGAAACTATACTAACCCTATCAAGAAAAACTGATTTTACTGCATCTTGCCAGCACCATAATGATAAAGGATAGTAGCTTAAAGGTCTAAAGTCAGCATTCAAAACAAGTGCTGGACATTTTTCCAAAGGAACCTTTTCATTAGAAGATATAATCATAATGAAAAACTATCTGAATAAAGAAATTTTATCAAGTTATAATTTTGTCAAAATTATAAATTATTTTAATAAAAATTTTTTTTTAAAAACTCCAAACCCAAACTTGACCCCTCTCTAGGTATATGATGTCCACAGTTATTAAAAATTTTTGTTTCTATTTTATAATTAGCTTTGTTAAAAAAGTCTTTTGCTTCCAATAAAAAACTTACTGGAACCACCTCGTCATTATCACCGTGCATCAAAATTATGTTGGGTTTTGATTTAATATTATTTTGGAGGTGATTGGTATCTATAACTTTACCAGAGTATCCTATAACACAATTAATTTTATCTTCTCTTTTTAAACCTGTCTGTAAAGAGATCATTGAACCCTGACTAAATCCTCCAATTGCAATTTTTTTTGAAGGTAAGCTTAAATTTTTTTTTATATCATCTATAAACCTGTTTAATTTTATTTCTGCAACAAGAGATTTAGCCAAAATTGTATCAGGGGAATTGTCTTCTAAATCATACCATTGAAAACCATTTGGATTTATAGCACAAACCTCCGGTGCATCTGGGCAGAAAAAAACTGTTTCGGTCAAATAATTTCGCCAATATGCTGCTAAAGATGATATTGCTTTACCATCTCCTCCATATCCATGACAAAGTATTACAGCATTTTCTGCTTTTTTTTTTGAGAGTGGATCAAGAATTAAAGTATTTAAAGAATAGCTCATGTTAATAGAATTGTTATCACGATGTTGCCTTTTTTCACCATTAGATACTTACCTCTTAGATTAAAATCTTTACTAATTTTCATATTAATTTAAATTGAAAATAACATAGCAAAATGAAAAATAAAAATAAAACAGTTTGGTCAAAAAGATTTAAAGGAAATATATCAAAATCCTTTCAAAAAATTGGTTCATCAATAAAAGTTGATAAAAGACTATATAAAGAAGATATATTTGCATCAATTATACATACTAAAATGTTAATAAAACAAAAAATTGTTCCTCATAAAGATGGAAAAAAAATTATCAAAGGATTAAATAAAATAAAATCACAAATTGAAAAAGGGAAATTTAATTTTAAAGAAAAATATGAAGACATACATTTAAATATAGAAAAAAAATTATTTGATATTATTGGGCCTGCTGCAGGATATCTTCACACAGCAAGATCTAGAAATGACCAGGTTGTTACTGATTTTAAACTTTGGTTAAAAAAATCTACTGACGAAATTATTAAAGATATTTCTAAAGTTATGAAAGCATTAGTTTTAAAAGCTGATAAAAATGTTAATACAGTAATGCCCGGGTTTACTCATCTTAAAAATGCTCAACCTATCTCATTCGCTCATTACTTACTGGCATATTATGAGATGCTCAAAAGGGATAAAAAAAGATTTTTAAATAACAAAGAACTTTTAGATGAGTCACCACTGGGTGCAGCAGCTTTGTCAGGAACTTCTTATAAAATTGATAGAAATTATACATCAAAAAAGTTAGGTTTTAAAAAACCAACTAAAAATTCAATTGACTCTGTATCAGATAGAGATTTTGCTATTGATTTTCTTTATTCAAGCGCAGTATGTGCAATGCACCTATCAAGACTTGCAGAAGATTTTATTATCATGAACTCTGATGCTTATAAACTAATCAAATTTAAAGATAACATGTTGACTGGATCATCAATTATGCCCCAAAAAAAAAATCCTGATCCTGCAGAATTAATTAGAGGTAGAACTGGAATTAATTATGGAAAGTTAAATTCAATACTTACAATTATGAAGGGTTTGCCTATTTCTTATTTTAAAGACCTCCAGGATGATAAGTCTTTAGTTTTTGAAGGTTACGATACTTTGAAAGAAACTTTAATAATGAGTATAGAATTAATTAATAGTTTGAAACCTTCAAAAGAAAGAATGTATAGAATGGCTAATGAAGGATTTACAACAGCCACCGATTTTGCTGACTATCTTGTGAAAGAAAAAAATTTATCTTTTAGACAATCTTATAGTATTTCATCTAAATTGGTTAATTATGCAGAAAAAAATAATAAAACTTTAGATAAACTTTCTTTAATGGAATTAAAAAAATTTCATAGAGACCTTGATAAAAGAGTATTTAAAATTTTTGATGTAAAAAATTCTATGAATTCAAAAATTTCTTATGGTGGAACTGCAGAAAAAAATGTTAGAAAAATGATTAAAAAATGTAAAATGGAGATTTAGTGAAAATATTATTTCTTTTATTATTAAGTGTTTTAATTTTTGTAGGTTGTGGAAAAAAATCTGATCCACAATATCAAGTTAAAATTATTAAACAAGAGAAAAATATATAATAAATAAATGTCATATTACAAATACAAAAATAAAAGATTATTTGTTGAGAATAAATCTATTTTAAGCCTGTCAAAAAGAATTAAAACTCCTTTTTATTTATATTCTGGTTCTCAGCTAAAAAATAATTATTTAAACTTTACAAAAATTTTCAAAAAAATAAATCCTTTGATATGTTTTTCAGTAAAATCAAACTCTAATCCTTTCATTTTAAAATCATTAAAAAATTTAGGTTCTGGGGCTGATGTTGTTTCTTCAGGTGAGCTTTTAAAGGCACTAAAAGCTGGAATTAAACCAAATAAAATTGTTTTTTCTGGAGTAGGTAAAAGTGAAGAAGAAATAAAATTAGCTATCAACAATAAAATTCTACTTATTAATATTGAGTCAGAAAGTGAAGCAATTTTAATTAATAAAATTTCTAAAAAAGGTAACAAAAAAACTTCAGTAGGTCTTAGATTAAATCCCAATGTTTATACTGATACCCATAGAAAAATTTCTACTGGTAGCTCTACAGACAAATTTGGTCTCTCAAAACAAGAATTAATTTCTTTGTGTAAAAAAATTTCTAACTTCAAAAATATTAAACTAGATGCAATAAGTGTTCATATTGGAAGTCAAATTCTTTCTGATAAGCCTTTTAGAAAGTCATTGAACATAATCGCTGATATTATTAATAAAACAAAAATTAAACTTAAATTTGTAGATTTGGGTGGAGGTTTTGGAATATCCTATAATAAAAAAGATAAAAAAATTAATTTATCAAGATATTCTAATCTAGTTAATAATTTTAAAAATAGATTTAAGTGTAAAATAATATTTGAACCTGGGAGATCTATAATTGGCAATGCTGGAATATTGGTATCTAAAATTCAATATATAAAAAAAAGAGGAAATAAATTTTTTATAATCTTAGATGCTGGAATGAATGATTTTATGAGACCTGCATTATATGATGCTTTTCATGATATAATTCCAATTATTAAATCAGGAAAAAAAATAAGAGGCGCTGTAGAATTCGTTGGACCAGTATGTGAGTCCTCATGCAATTTTGGGAAATATAAAAATTACCAAAAATTAGATGAAGGTAGTTTTGTTGCAATAAATAATGTTGGAGCCTACGGGTCAAGTTTATCATCAAATTATAATACGAGACCACTAATCGAAGAAGTTTTTATAAAAAAAAATAAACATAAGATTATAAGAAAAAGACAAAACTTATCACAACTCGTAAAAGTTTAATGCAATTCATTAAATCTTTAATATTTTACTTATTATTTTATTTTGTAGTTATTGTAGTTTTGATAATAGCAATCCCAACTCTTATTATGCCAAAAAAATTTACACTTTTATTTGGTAAATTTTTAGCTAATTTAATTATTTTAGTTCTAAAAGTCACTCTTAACGTAAAAGTTTTTTTTCATGGCATAGAGAATCTAAAGAAAACTGAAAAATTTTTTGTTGCTTCAGCTCATCAATCTTTGCTTGAAACATTTATTTTACAATCACCTCTAGATTTTCCTATTTTTATTCTAAAAAAAGAATTGTTAAAAATACCTTTATTCGGCTGGTATTTAAAAAAAATTGGATCAATAGAAATAGTTAGAGAAAAAACAACAAAAGATAATTTAAATTTTTTTGAAAAAATTAAAAAAACAATTGATAGAGAAAATAGACCTCTTCTAATCTTTCCTCAAGGAACAAGAGTAAAGTTAGGAGAGCGAGTTCCTTTTAAAAAAGGTGCTGGAAAAATTTATAGCACTTTAAATATTCCCTGTGTTCCAGTCGCATTAAATACTGGAAAAATTTGGCCAAAAAGTACTTTTATAAAAAATAGTGGAACCAATATTCATATTTCATTTTTAGAACCAATTATGCCTGGAATGGATAAGAATAAATTTATATTTAAATTAGAAGAAAAAATTTATTCTGAGATAGAAAAGCTAGATTAATTTTTTTTTCTACCGAAATCGGGTTTATCTATATCCTGACCTTCTTTAATAATTTCTTTTCTAACATCTTTCGTTGAAGAAAATATTTGAATAAGTTTGTTGCTATTTTTCTCTTTTATAGCTTTCTTCATTTCCTCTAAATTTTTAGTAAAAGAGTCTAAAACTTCAATAATATTCTCGCTATTATCAATAAATATGTCCCTCCACATTGACGGATCAGATGAAGCTATCCTAGTAAAATCTCTAAGTCCGCCAGCGCTATATTTAATTACATCTGACTTTAGTTTTTCTTTGCTTTCAACTGCTGATTTCACAATATTATAAGCTATAGCATGTGGTAAATGACTTGTTAAAGATAGAATGTAGTCATGATCATTAAAACTCATTATTTTTGTTTTGCATCCTATTAACTCCCAAAATTTTTTTACTTTTTCTATATTTTCTTTTTTAGCATTTTCTCCTGGCGATATGATGCACCATCTATTTTGAAATAAATCTGCAAAACCTGCCGCTGGGCCACTCTCTTCTGTTCCTGCTATTGGATGGGAAGCGACCCAAGAAATATTTTTTAAATTAAAACCTTGAACAATTTTATTAACTTCTTTTTTTACAGAGCCAGTATCTGTTAAAATAGTCTCATGATTTATATGATCTTTGATTGACAACAAAATTTCTTTATATGAACTTAAGGGAGCTGCAATAATAATTAAATCTGTATTTTTAACGGCAATTGATAAGTCAGTCTCAATATTCTCATCAAATTTCATATTTTTTAAAAAGGAAACTGTCTCTTTTGATTTGTCGTAAGCATGAATCGTTTTAGATACTTTTTTTTTTATAGCTGCTCTTAGAATTGAAGAGCCTATCAAACCGCAACCAACAATTGTGATCTTGTTAAACATTATAAAATCTTTTTAATCTCAGAAATAAATTTTTTATTTTCTGATGAACTTCCTATAGTTACTCTTAAACAATTTTTAATATTATATACACTCATTTCCCTTACAAGGATACCTGATTTAGCTAATTTTAAAAAAACTTTTTTTGAATTTTTTTTAACTTTATTAAAACTGATTAACATAAAATTTGCGCAACCTTTATTTGTTGCTATTTTTAGGTCTTTAAAAGTATTAAAAAAAATATTAGACCATTTTTGAACATGTTTAATTTCTTTTTTTAACCATTTTTTATCTTTGACCGCTATAGATGCTACTGACAATGCAACTTTATTTACATTAAATGGTGGTTTAATTTGATTTAAAGACTCAATTATATTTTTAGAACTATAACCCCATCCAATCCTTAGTCCTGCTAAACCATAAATTTTTGAAAATGTTCTTGTAACAACAACATTTTTTGAATTTTGAAATAAATCTAATCCAGATTCATAATCTTTATCTCTTACATATTCAAAATAGGCATCATCTATCACTAACAGTATATTCTTTCTTAATTTTTTTCTTAACCTCAGTAACTCTAGTTTACTAATTATTGTTCCTGTAGGATTATTTGGGTTAGCTAAAAAAATAATTTTAGTTTTTTTTGTAACTTTTTTTAAAATATTGTTTATAGATATTTTAAAGTTATCTTCTTTTGCATAAATTACTTTTGCTCCACAAATTTTGCTATAAATTCTGTAAATAATAAAACTGTACTGAGGTACAATAACTTCGTCATTTTTCTTTAAAAATGCTCTACAAATTAATTCAAAAATTTGATCTGAGCCTGAACCAATAATTATTCTTTTAAAATCAATTTTAAATTTTTTACCTAATATTTTTTCTAAAAAAAAGTTATTGTAATCAGGATAGGTTCTAATTGTCCTCGAAACTTTTTTATATTCACTGAGAGCTTTTGGGCTTGGCCCTAAAGCAGATTCGTTTGCGGACAATTTAATTTTAGCAATCTTTTTTCTAAATTGACTTAATCCAGCCTCATACTTATTAGCACTCACTTTTTTTGGCTTTGGTAAATTCATATTTATTTAAGTTAATATATAAAAAGTTATTAAATTTCTACGATTCATTACATATGAATTTGACAAGTTTAGAACGATTTAGTATTAATCCTTAGCGCTGATTTAACCAAATTGCGGGCGCTAAATTAAATGCAGCTAAAAAGGGTTTTTGCCCAGTTTAGCTGGGCTTTTTTTTTATATGAATGATACTGAAAAAAATATTAAAAAGTTAAATATATCAAAACCACTTTTGCTGGATTGTAAGCAAACAGTTAAGGATTTTCCATTAGCTTACCAAACCTATGGAAAATTAAGTGAGTCCAAAGATAATGCAGTTTTGATATTTCATGCTCTTACTGGTGATCAATTTGTAACAGAAATAAATCCAATTACAAAAAAAGAAGGTTGGTGGACAACTGCAGTTGGACCAGGAAAAGCTATTGACACAAATAAGTACTTCGTAATTTGTGCTAATGTTATAGGAGGATGTATGGGTTCATGGGGCCCTAAAGAGGTAAATAAAAAAACCAATGAACCTTATGGATTAAGTTTTCCAGTTATTACAATAAGAGATATTGTAAAGGCTCAAGAAACACTCTTAGATCACTTAGGAATTGAAAAACTTCTTTGTGCAACTGGAGGGTCTATGGGAGGAATGCAAGTTCTTCAGTTTTGTGCAACATTTCCTAACAGAGCTTTCTCTGCAATCCCTATAGCATGCAGCACAAGCCACAGTGCTCAAAATATTGCTTTAAATGAATTAGCTAGACAGGCTATCATGGCTGATCCTGTTTGGGACAAGGGAAAATATTTAAATAAAAATGTTCAACCCAAAAATGGCTTAGCAGTTGCAAGGATGGTAGGACATATAAGTTATTTATCTAAAAAAGGTATGCAAGAAAAATTTGGAAGAAAGCTTCAAGAAAAAGCAGATTACGAATTTAGTTTTGATGCAGATTTTCAGGTGGAAAGCTATTTAAGGCACCAGGGTTATACATTTGTTGAAAGATTTGATGCAAATTCAATTTTATATATCACCAGAGCAATGGACTATTTTGACTTATCAAAACAGTTTAAAGGTGGTCTAAGTGAAGCATTTAAAAATCAGAAAACAAGATTTTTAGTTGTATCTTTTTCCTCAGATTGGCTCTACACAACAAGAGAAAATAAAGACACGGTTATTGCTCTTAATGCTTCTGGGGCTGATGTTTCTTTTGCTGAAATTAAAACTGACAAAGGACATGACTCTTTCTTAGTAAATGAACCAGAGTTTTTAAAAACTTTAAAAGGTTTTATTGACTCTATGTACTTAAAATTTAAAAATGAAAAAAGAATTTAAAGTAATTGCAGACTTACTTCCTAAAAATGTAACGGTACTTGATGTTGGTTGCGGGGATGGAGCTCTTATGAGTCTTTTAATTAAAGAAAAAAATATTAAAGTTCGTGGATTAGAACTTATTGAAGAAAATGTAAAAAAATGTATTTACAAAGGTCTTTCAGTAATAGAAGGAGATGCAGAAACTGAGCTTCACCAATTTCCCAATAAGTCTTTTGACTATGTTGTTTTAAGTCAAACATTACAAGCATTTTATAATCCTGAAAAAGTTTTAAGAGAGTTATTAAGAGTTGGTAAATCAGTAATCATTTCAATACCTAATTTTGGATATTGGAAAGTAAGAACAAGTTTATTATTTTTTGGAAGAATGCCAGTTACAAAAACTTTACCCCACTCTTGGTTTAATACTCCAAATCTTCATATGTGCACAATTAAAGATTTATTTTACTTTTGTTCTGAAAAAAAAATTAAAATTAACAAGATAATAGGAATTAATGAGGAAAAGACTTCTGAAATAAAAAAAAGCAATCTTGAAATTAAAAATTTATTTTCTAAACTTGGTATATTCTTGCTGGGATAAAAATGCTTGAGATTTCAATTATAAAATGTCTAAGAGATAATTATAGTTATTTAATTAAAGATATTGAAACAAATTTAGTTGGTGTTGTGGATCCTTCAGAATTTGAACCTGTCGACTCTATTATAGCAAAAAGTTACAAAAAGTTAGATTATATTTTAAATACACACCATCATCATGATCATGTTGGGGGTAATAAAAAACTTAAACAAAAATACAATTCAAAGGTTGTTGGCTCTAAAATTGATGAATTTAGGATTCCTGAAATAGATTTAAAATTATCTGAGGGAGATTTTTTTAAATTTGGTAAAATTAATTTTGAAATAATTTTTATTCCTGGCCATACAAGAGGTCATATTGCCTTTTTTTCTCAATCAGAAAAAATTATATTTACTGGCGACACTTTATTTTCATTAGGTTGTGGAAGAATATTTGAAGGCACATATGAACAAATGTTTGCTTCTCTAAACAAAATAAAAAAGCTTCCTTCCTCAACAAAAATATATTGTGGACACGAATATACAAAAAATAATTATGAATTTTGTATAAGATATGATGGTAAAAACAGATTTCTTCAAAAAAAATTAAATTGGATTAATTTTCAATTAAATAATAGTGAGCCTACAGTTCCAATAAGTTTAAGTGATGAGCTCAAAACAAACATTTTTCTAAGATGTGATAGTTTGCCAGTTAAAGAAGCACTTGGAATGAATAATGCTTCAGACGAAGTTATATTCAAAAAATTACGTGATTTAAAAGATCATTTTTAGCCTCATTAATCTTGACTTGAAAATCTTTCAAGTTATATTGCGGTAAATTTAAAAAAGAGAGAAATTTATGTCATTTGCAATTATAGAGACCGGCGGAAAACAATATAAGGTATCAGCAAGTAAAATTCTTGAGGTTGAAAAATTAGAAGCCGAAAAAGGTAAAACAATTCAGTTTAAAAAAGTTTTGCTTTTAAACGACAATAAAAATACCGAAATAGGGAACCCAAATGTAGATGGAGCCATAGTCGAAGCAAAATTATTGGATAATGTCAAAGATAGAACAATTTTAGTCTTTCATAAGAGAAGACGGAAAAACTCAAGAAAAAAAAATGGACATAGGCAGTTACACTCAAAAATACAAATTACAAAAATACTTTCTAAAGGCGGAAAAATAGTTGCAGAATCAAAAGTTGAGACAAAGCAAATTAAATCAACGAAAGAGACAAAAAAAGTAAAGACAAAACCAACAAAAAAAATAAATAAATAGATATGGCAACAAAAAAAGCAGGTGGATCATCGCGTAATGGACGAGATAGTAAAGGTAGGCGTCTTGGAGTGAAAAGATATGGTGATCAAATTGTAGTACCAGGCAATATAATTGTCAGACAAAGGGGAACTAAAATTCATCCTGGTCAAAATGTTGGTATGGGAAAAGATCATTCGATCTTCTCTTTAGTAAAAGGTAAAGTTAAATTTAAAAAATCAAAATTAAACAGAACTTTTGTTTCTGTTATCCCCAATTAAATTAATAAATAACTTAAGTTATTTTAAAAACCAATCATGAAATTCTTAGATCAAGCAAAAATTTATATCAAAGCTGGAAATGGTGGATCCGGCTCAGCAAGTTTTAGAAGAGAAAAATTTGTTGAATATGGAGGACCTGATGGAGGCGATGGAGGAAATGGTGGGTCTATAATTTTTGAGTCTGAAAGGAATTTAAATACTTTAATTGATTATAGATATGCTCAACATTTTAAGGCAGAAAATGGTCGTTCTGGTAGTAAAAAAAATAAAACAGGAGCTAATGGTAAGGATTTAATTTTAAAAATTCCTGTAGGAACACAAATTTACGAAGAAGATAATAATAGTTTAATTTATGATTTTACTAAAAACAAAGAAAAGTATTTGGTTGCATCTGGAGGAAAAGGGGGATTAGGTAATGTAAGATTTAAAAGTTCAACAAATAGAGCTCCAAGAAAAAAAACAAATGGAAAAGTCGGAGAGGAATTTTGGATTTGGTTACAATTAAAAATAATTGCTGATATTGGAATAGTTGGTTTGCCAAACTCAGGTAAGTCTAGCATGCTAGCAGCTTTAACAAGAGCAAAGCCAAAAATTGCAAATTATCCTTTTACTACTATTAATCCAAATTTAGGTGTTGCCTACTATAAAAATAATGAAATCACTATTGCAGATATACCTGGATTAGTTGAGGGGGCACATAAAGGAGTTGGTCTAGGTGATAAATTTCTTAGACACATAGAAAGATGTAAGATTTTAATACATTTACTTGATCTTACTGAAAAAAACTTAGTTGATAATTATAAAAAAATTAAAAAAGAATTGTCATCATATGATACAGATTTATCAAAGAAAAAAGAAATTATTTTTTTTAATAAATCAGATTTATTGAAAAAAGATGAAATAGATACTAAATTGAAAATTTTTAAAAAAAAAGTAAATAAAAAGTTCGAAATTATTTCAGTATTTTCTCAAAAAGATATTCAAAGAATTAAAGGAATTTTAATTAAAAATGCTTATTAATAACTCTAAAAAAATAGTAATTAAATTAGGTTCTTCTACTGTAATAGATAAAAGTGGAAAATTTAAAAAAAATTGGGTTAATAGCCTTATTAGAGATATAAAAAAATATAAAAAAAATAGAAATATTGTAATAGTTTCTTCTGGAGCTATAGCTCTCGGTCAAAAATATTTAAAAATTAAACAAAAAAAATTAAAACTTGAAATGAGTCAGGCTATAGCAGCAGTTGGTCAAATTCACCTAGCTGGAGAATTTCAAAAAATTTTTGAAAAAAATAAGTTTAAAACTGGACAAATATTAATTACACCAGATGATACGGAGCAGAGAAGAAGAGCTTTAAATGTGAGAAGAACTTTTGATAATTTGTTTAAACTTAATGCGATTCCAATTGTTAATGAAAATGACACAACGGCTACTTCAGAAATTAAATATGGAGATAATGATCGGCTAGCTGCTAGAGTTGCTCAGATTATTGGTGCTGACACTCTAATAGTTTTTTCAGATGTTGATGGGCTTTATGACAAATCTAAAAATAAAAAAATAATTAGAGAAGTTAAAAACATTGATAAAGAACTTTATAAGCTTGCAGATAAAAAGATTAATAATTACGGATCAGGGGGTATGATAACTAAACTGGACGCAGCTAAAATTTGTATTAATTCTGGATGCCACATGTTTATAGCAAATGGAAAAAGGAATAATCCAATACTTAATATGATAAAAAATAAAGTCTACACTTGCTTTAAACCTAAAATATCAACTTTAGATGCTAGAAAAAAATGGATTATTAGTTCTTTAAATTCATCGGGTAAAATTCACATTGATTTAGGTGCTGGAAAAGCTTTAATAAAAGGTAAAAGTTTATTAGCTGCAGGAGTTCAAAAAGTCTCGGGTGAATTCAGTAAAGGTGAAAATATTTTAATTGTCGATGAAAATAACAATAGCTTAGCAAGGGGCCTTTCTTCTTTTTCTTCTTCCGAAATAATTAAAATAAAAGGAAAGCATAGTAACGAAATTGAAAGTATTCTAGGTTACTCTAGCAAGTCTGAAATAGTCCATAAAGATGATATGGTGATGATATAAAATGAAATATTTATATAATATAGGAAACAATTCAAGAAAAGCTTTTGAAAAACTCAAAAAAGTTAATCATAAAAGAATTAACTCGGCTCTGGGTGATTACTGTAAGATAATATTTAAAAATAAAAAACTTATAATCAAAGAGAATATAAAAGATATTAAAAATGCTAAAAGAAAACATTTAATTGATAGATTGATATTAAATGAAAAAAAAATACAAGAAATTATAGAGTCAGTAAATTTAATTAGCAAATTTAAAAATCCTATTGGTAAAACTTTAGAAAGTTGGAAAAGACCAAATAAACTTAAAATTAAAAAAGTAACTACTCCAATTGGTGTAATTGGCCTAATATATGAGAGTAGGCCAAATGTAACTGCAGATGTTGCTTCTTTATGTCTTAAGTCAAGTAATTGTGCGATTTTAAGAGGAGGCTCAGAAGCTTTTAATACTAATAAAATTCTTGCAAAATTATTTAGGGACTCTCTTGCAAAAAATTATATTGATAAAAACTGTATTCAATTTATTGAGAATAAAAATAAAAAGATTGTTAATTACTTGCTTTCAAGAATGAATAAATACATTGATGTGATTATTCCAAGAGGTGGAAAAAATTTAGTAAAAAAAGTTCAAAAATTATCAAATGTTCATGTTATAGGTCATCTTGAAGGAATATGTCACATTTATGTGGATAAAAATTCAAACTTAAATATGGCCTCAAAATTAATTCTTAATGCAAAATTGAGAAGAACAAGTATTTGCGGAGCTCTGGAAACTCTTTTGTTAAACGAAAAAATATTAGTTTCGCACGGTATTCCAATAATTAAATCTTTAATAAATCGTGGTGTCGAAGTCAGAGTAGACAAAAAAATTAATAGAATTTTCAAAAATAAACTTAAGGCCACAAAAAACATTGATTGGAAAACAGAATATTTAGATAAAAAGTTATCGATTAAAACGGTAAAAAATACCGAGGAGGCCATATCTCATATTTTAAAATATGGAACTATGCATACTGACAGCATTATAACAAATGATCTGAAAGCCGCTAAATTATTTGTAGATGGTGTTGATAGCTCAATAGCAATGCACAATGTTTCAACACAGTTTGCAGATGGAGGAGAATTTGGTTTTGGTGGTGAAGTTGGAATATCTACTAACAAACTTCCTCCAAGAGGTCCTGTAGGAGTTAATCAACTAACTTCTTACAAATATGTGGTGTCTGGAAATGGTGTTATTAGATTGTAACTAGATGCCAACAAATAAAAATAAAATTGGTGTATTTGGAGGAAGTTTTGACCCACCACATAAAGGTCATCTAAAAATATCTAATACAATAATCAAAAAACTAAATTTAAAAAGAGTTTATTGGATTGTAACCAAAAAAAATCCTTTTAAAAAAAAAACATTTTTTTCTTTGAATGAAAGAATTGCAAAATGTTTAAAATTAACAAAAAAAAATAAAAAAATTTATGTTAAATTCATAGAGGATAAAATTAAATCTCGAAAAACTTTTAAAATTATAAAACATTTTAATAAAAAAAGAAGAAATAGTGAATTATATCTTATTATAGGGTCTGATAATTTAATTAGTTTTCACAAATGGTCTAATTGGAAAAAAATATTAAAAAATTGTCACCTGGTGGTTTATCCTAGGAAAGGTTTTGATAAAAAAGCGAGAAAATCTAGGATAATTAGATGTATGAAAAACGAAAATATCATATTTATAAAGGGTCAAAAAGTAGATATATCTTCAACTAAGCTAAGAAAATACTATCAAAAAAACATTTGATGAAAATATCTAAAGCAAAAAAAATAATTGAAAAAACTCTAGATAGTAATAAAGCAAGCAACATCATTACAATTGATCTGAAAAAAAAATCATATATAGCAGACTACATGATAATAGCTTCTGGAAGATCAGAAAGACACTTGCAGTCACTTTCAGAAATTTTAGTTTCAGAACTTAAAAAAGAGGGAATTGATAATTGTCGTATTGAAGGCAAAGAAAGTAACGATTGGAAGTTAGTTGATGCTATTGATATTATAGTCCATCTTTTTCATCCTGATAGAAGAAAATTTTACGATCTTGAAAAAATGTGGTCAGAGCCACTTCCAAAGGAAAAGGTTGTAATATGAGAAAAAATTTATTTTTTTTAATTTTACTTTTTTTGTTTAATTTCAAAACTTTACTTGCTGTTAGTTCAGATAAACTCTATGAAAAAATAGATTTATTTGGTGAAGTTCTTGAAAAAGTAAAAGATGAATATGTTGATGAAATCGATCAAGCAGATGTAATTGATTCAGCTATAAATGGAGTTCTTCAATCATTAGATCCTTATTCTGCCTATATGAGTCCTGAGCTATTTAAAAACATGCAAACAGATACCAAGGGTGAATTTGGCGGATTAGGAATAGAAATTAGTATGGAGGCTGGTGTTATAAAAGTAATATCTCCTATAGATGACACTCCGGCATCCGAAGCAGGGATCAAATCAGGTGATTACATAGTTAAAATTGGAGAAGAGCAAGTTCAGGGTAAATCTTTGATGGAAGCAGTTAAACTAATGCGTGGACCAGTTGGAACAAGTATTAAATTAACTGTGAGACGTAAAGGTAAAAAAAAAGCTCTTGAATTTAATATTGTGCGAAAAATAATAGAAGTTAAATCTGTTGATGCTAAGATTATAGGTAAAAAAGAAGAAATTGCTTACTTGAGATTAAAGTCCTTTAATGAAAATAGTGATAAACAACTTTTTAAAAAAATTAAAGAATTTGAAAAAAATAAAAAAGCAGTAGGTTATATTATTGACTTAAGAAATAATCCTGGTGGATTATTAACTACTGCTATAAGTGTAACAGACTTTTTTTTAGATGATGGTGAAATAGTTTCTACTAAAGGAAGAAAATTAATTGAAACAAGAAAATTCTTTGCAAAAAAGGGTGATGCTATTAATGGTAAACCAATTATTGTTATAATAAATAACGGCTCGGCCTCTGCCTCAGAAATAGTTGCAGGAGCACTTAAAGATCATAAGCGTGCTATAATTTTAGGTGAAACTACTTATGGAAAAGGTTCTGTACAATCAATAATTCCATTAAGAAATGGCGGTGGAATGAGATTGACAATCTCTAAATATTATTTACCTTCAGGTAAATCAATTTCTGAAGTTGGTGTATCTCCAGATATACTTGTTGAGGAAAAAGGAGATTCTTTTAAGATTAATACCGATACTGATAATCAGTTAGAATATGCAATAAACTTACTTCGATCTTGACTATGAAAGAAAAAAATTTGCCTTTAAGAACCGGAGTAGGTGTAGCAGTTCTAAATCAAAATAATAAAGTTTTTGTTGGTAAAAGGATAGATAATCCAATTGATAAGTGGCAAATGCCTCAGGGCGGTGTTGATCCCGGTGAAACTTTCACATCTGCAATGAAAAGAGAATTGTTAGAAGAAACTAACATAAAAAATATTAAAATATTAAAAGAACTAGACTATTGGCTTGAATATGAATTACCTACTGATTTGGTTGGTATAATTTGGAAAGGAAAGTATAGAGGACAAAAACAAAAATGGTTTATAGCTAGATTTTTAGGCAAAGATAATGAAGTAAATTTAAATACTAAAAAACCTGAATTTATTGATTGGAAATGGCTAAATATTGAAGAATTGCCTAATGTAATAGTTGATTTTAAAAAAGATGTTTACAAAAAATTGTTAAAAGAATTAAAAAATTTTATTAATTAGTTTTTTCGAGAGAGCTTATTTTATATGAATAAATATATTTTTCTTTATCGGAAACATCATCTTTGCTAATTTTGTCTTGTGCTTCTTTAATTATTTTTTCCCTAATATCCTCTTTTAAATCTTTCTTATTAATAGCTGTTGATGTAAGGATTAAAAGTTTATTTTGGGAAAATTCCACAGTTCCGTCTTCTACAAAAAAACTTTCATTTTTAGTACTTAAACCTATTTCAATGAACCCTGGCCTTAAAAAAGTAACTAAAGATATATGATTTTTTAGTATAGTCATTAAACCTTCAAAAGAAGGTATTGTAACCTGGTCAACCTCTGAGTTAAATATCGTTTTATCTGGGCTAATTATTTCTAGATTAAAACTTTCAGACATTATGCTGCTGCGTCTTTTGCCATTTTTTCTGCTTTTTCTACGGCTTCTTCAATAGTACCAACCATATAAAAAGCTGCTTCAGGAAGATGATCATATTCCCCTTTGCAAATTGCATCAAATCCTTTAATTGTAGAATCTAAATCTACTAATTTACCAGGAGAACCAGTAAATACTTCAGCCACAAAAAATGGTTGAGATAAAAATCTTTGAATCTTTCTAGCTCTAGCGACAGTGAGTTTATCCTCCTCGGATAATTCATCCATACCTAAGATAGCTATAATATCCTGTAAAGATTTATAAGCTTGTAGTATTCTTTGAACTTCTCTAGCTACTCTGTAATGTTCATCTCCCACAATCCTAGGGTCCAAAATTCTAGAGGTAGAATCTAAAGGATCTACTGCTGGATATATTCCTAACTCAGCTATTTGTCTTGAAAGAACTGTAGTTGCATCGAGGTGTGAAAAAGATGTTGCTGGAGCTGGATCCGTTAAATCATCAGCAGGTACATAAATAGCTTGGACCGATGTAATTGATCCTTTTCCTGTTGTGGTAATCCTCTCTTGTAAGTTTCCCATATCGGTTGCTAATGTTGGTTGATATCCAACAGCGGATGGAATTCTACCTAACAAAGCGGAAACTTCTGAACCAGCTTGTGTAAATCTAAAAATATTATCAACAAAAAATAATACATCTTGTCCTTCTTTGTCTCTAAAATACTCTGCTACTGTTAGGCCCGTAAGAGCAACTCTAGCTCTTGCTCCTGGTGGTTCGTTCATTTGTCCATAAACTAAAGCAGCTTTAGAACCTTTTCCATCTGCTTTAATTACACCTGACTCTATCATTTCATGATATAGATCATTTCCTTCTCTAGTCCTTTCGCCAACACCAGCAAAGACTGAAAAGCCACCATGAGCCTTTGCAATATTATTTATTAATTCCATAATTATAACTGTTTTGCCAACTCCAGCTCCTCCAAACAACCCGATTTTACCACCCTTAGAATAAGGGGCTAATAAATCAACAACTTTTATTCCTGTGACTAAAATTTCTGTTTCAGTAGATTGATCAGTAAATGTAGGAGCTTGTCTATGAATAGGCCATCTCTCTTTAGTTTTGACATCCCCTTTTTCGTCGATAGGTTGACCTATAACATTTATTATTCTTCCAAGCGTTTCTGGGCCAACAGGGACACTTATAGGTGAGCCAGTATTATTAACTATATCTCCTCTTTTCAACCCTTCTGTGGAGTCCATGGCAATAGTTCTAACTCCACTTTCACCAAGATGCTGAGCAACTTCAAGTATTAATTTATTTCCCCCATTGTCAACTTCTAAAGCTGTGTAAATTTCTGGTAAATCTCCCTCAAAACTTACATCTACAACTGCTCCAATTACTTGAGTTATTTTTCCTGATTTATTCATAGTTACAAACTTTCTGCTCCAGATATTATTTCAATTAGCTCTTTAGTAATAGATGCCTGCCTGCTTCTATTGTAAGTAACAGTAAGCTTGTCGACTAGCTCTCCAGCATTTCTTGTTGCATTATCCATTGCTGTCATTCTAGAACCCTGTTCACTTGCGGCGTTTTCTAAAAAACCCTTAAAAACTTGTGTTGATATATTTTTGGGTAGTAAGTCTTCTAAAATTTCACTTTCTTCTGGCTCAAATTCGTATGAGTTCAACTCTTTGTCCTCTTTTTTTTCATCTTTTTGTTGAGCGGGTATAATTTGTTGAGCTTCTGGTATTTGAGTGATTACATTTTTAAATTTATTGTAGAATAATAAACATTTATCAAATTCATTTTTTTCAAACAATTCTAAAATAACCTTTCCAACTTCATTTGCCTCTTTAAAAGAAATTTTCTTTTTATTTTTATAATTTATTTTTTTAATAATATATTTTTCATACTCTCTTTTTAATTGGTCTAGACCTTTAGAGCCTACAGTGATGATTTTAAGATTTTTGCCTTCTTTTAAAATTTTCTCAAAATGGCTTCTGGCTAATCTACATATATTGGAATTAAATCCTCCACACAAACCTCTGTCTGCAGTCATTACAACGCATAAATATATTTTGTCTTGACCTGTTCCAATTAACAACTTTGGAGCATTTTCAGGATCGTTGATTGAGTTTGTAAGATTTAAAATTATATTTTGCATTTTTTCACTATATGGCCTACCTTTTTCAGCACTCTCTTGGGCCTTTCTAAGCTTTGCAGCCGCGACCATTTTCATAGCTTTCGTTATTTTTTGTGTTGATTTTATACTGCTTATTCTTTTTCTAAGATCATCTAAACTAGGCATTTTTTTTGTCTTTCTTATATTCCTCTATACATTGAACTAATATTTTTTCAGTTTCATCTTCAAGTTTTCCTGTGGACTCAATTTTCTCTATGATTTCTGGGTTTTCATTTTTCACCTTATTTAAAATTCCTTTTTCAAATTCTTTAATTTTATCTAATTCAACATCATCCAAATATCCTCTAACACCTGTAAAAACTGATAGTATCTGCTCCGCTACGGTCAAAGGAGAGTATTGATTTTGTTTTAAAAGTTCAGTTAGTTTGGATCCGCGATTAAGAAGTTTTTGTGTAGATGCATCAAGATCTGATCCAAATTGAGCAAAAGCAGCCATCTCTCTATACTGTGCCAATTCTAATTTTATTGACCCAGCAACTTTTTTCATTGCTTTTATCTGTGCTGCTGATCCTACTCTTGATACAGAAAGACCAACATTTACAGCTGGTCTAATTCCTTGATTAAAAAGTTCAGTTTCAAGGAAAATTTGCCCGTCCGTTATTGAGATAACATTAGTTGGTATATAAGCAGAAACATCTCCGGCTTGTGTTTCTATAATTGGAAGAGCAGTAAGAGATCCACCGCCATTTGCATCGCTCAATTTGGCTGCTCTTTCTAATAACCTACTGTGTAAATAAAATACATCTCCAGGATAAGCTTCCCTTCCTGGAGGTCTTCTAAGTAGAAGAGACATTTGCCTATATGCTACTGCCTGTTTAGATAAATCATCATAAATAATTAATGCATGCATTCCATTATCTCTAAAGTATTCACCAATTGTACATCCAGTATATGGCGCTAAAAATTGCAGGGGAGCGGAGTCCGAAGCTGTGGCAGCAACAATAGTTGTATATTTCATTGCTCCTGCATCTTCTAAAGTTTTGACAATTTGAGCAACTGTGGATCTTTTTTGACCTATAGCAACATAAACACAGTAAAGTTTTTTCTTTTCGTCACCAGACTCATTAATAGATTTTTGATTAATAATTGTATCTATAGCTACTGCTGTTTTTCCTGTCTGTCTATCCCCAATTATTAACTCCCTCTGACCTCTGCCTATAGGAATTAAACTATCAATTGCTTTTAAACCTGTTTGCATCGGCTCACTTACAGATTGTCTTGGGATAATTCCCGGAGCTTTGACTTCGACTCTTCTTCGTTTAACTTGTTTACCGAGACTCCCTTTTCCATCAATTGGATTACCAAGTCCATCTACAACTCTACCTAACAGCTCTTTTCCAGCTGGGACATCAACTATTGATCCGGTTCTTTTAATAGTGTCGCCTTCTTTAATTTTTCTGTCATCTCCAAAAATAACAACGCCTACATTATCGCTTTCTAAATTGAGTGCCATTCCTTTAGAACCATCTTCAAATTCTACCATTTCTCCAGCTTGAACATTATCTAGACCATAAACCCTAGCGATACCATCCCCAACTGACAAAACTTTTCCAACTTCAGATACCTCGGCTTTATCACCAAAATTCTTTATCTGTTCTTTGAGTAACTTTGTAACTTCTGATGGATTTATTCTCATAATTAATTCTCTAACATTGCTTTTTGATATTTTTGTAATTTATTTTTTATTGAAGTGTCAATCATAAGACTGCCCAGTTGTATTTTCAGACCTCCAATTAAATTTTGATCAACCTGATAATTAAAATTAATCTTTGAACCAATAGTTTTAGATAACTCGTTGCTAATATTAATAATCTCATTTGAAGTTAATTTCTTAGAAGAAATCAATGTAGCGCTTAGTTCACCTTTACGAATAGAGCACAATTTTAAAAAGCTTAAAATTATTTTTTTTAAAAAGAAAATCCTTCTTTTGGTAACTAAAACAGATAAAAAATTTTTTAAAATTTTTGAAAATTTCATTTTTTCCGAAATATTATTTATCACCTTTAGTTGATTTGAAAATGAGTGAGTTGGATTTTTTACAAAATTTTCTAAATCTTTATTAGAGTTATAAATCTCTAATAAATCTTTCGTATCATTTTCTATAGTTTCAATTTCAGAGGACTCATTTGCTACTTCAAAAAGTGCAAGACCATACCTCTCTGAGGTTTCTGTTGAAAAAGATTTATTTGAGCTCAATTTATTACCTAGTATAGATTACTTTAAAGAATTTATTGCAGTTTCGTATCACAAGCAAATATACTCTTCAAGATACTATATTAATACTTTAGGTAAAATTTATCGGATCAACATCAACCGTAAGTTTAATTTTTTTAGATATACACAGATTCTCTAAAACATTACCAATTTTTTTTTGAATTAAACTCTTATTTTTTGACCTAAGCAAAAGTCTTGTTCTATATTTTTTTTTAACTCTGAAAATAGGTGAGTCTACTGGACCTAAAACCTCTAGGTTTGAAATTTTTAAGAGTTTTTTTTTAATTTCTTGAGCTCCTCTAAAACTGTCTTCTTGTGACTTAGAAGAAATGATTAATGCTACTAATCTTGAGAAAGGAGGGAGCCTGTTTTTTTTTCTTAACTCTAGTTCGTTTGCAAGAAATTTTTCAGGATCATTTGCTAGAATGTCATTAAGAGTTTCATCTGAAGGGGATTCGGTTTGATAAATAATAAGTGAATTTTTTGAAAATCTTCCAGCTCTCCCACTTAATTGATTATATAATTGAATATTTTTTTCTGTAGTTCTAAGATCATAACCTTTGCCTGAAAAATCTGCATCAACAACAACAATACAATTTAGTTTGGGAAAGTTAAAACCTTTAGAAATCATTTGAGTTCCAATAAGTATGTTAATTTTATTATTCTCAATTTGATTAAGAATTTTCTCACTGTCTTTTTTTCTTTTCAAAAAATCACTAGAAAATATTTTAATATTTTTTTTTGGAAATATAATTTTTAATTCGTCAAATATTTTTTCTACTCCAGGGCCATACAAAATAAAATCGCAATACTTTTTTGTTTTGCATTTTTTTTCTTTTTTTGATTTAAATCCACAATGATGACAAATTAATTTATTGATTGATTTATGATAAGTAAGATAAATAGAACAATGTGGGCAAGAATATTTAAAACCACAATTTTTACAAATTAAATATGGTGCGTAGCCTCTTCTATTTAAAAAAAATAATACTTGTTCATTTTTATCAAGATAGTCTTTAACCAGATTTATTGTCTCGTCTGTAATAGATCGATTTTTTTTTAATGATAGTAAATTTAAATTAATCACCTTTGCTTCTGGTAAAGGAAATTCACTAAATCTTTTTTTTATTTTTGTATAACTATATTTTTTATTTTTTATGTGGTTATATGTTTCTAGAGATGGAATAGAGGAAACTAAATGGATAGGAATATCTTCAAATGAAGCTCTTGAAATAGCCATGTCTCTCGCATTGTATATTAATCCTTCATCCTGTTTGTAAGATGGGTCATGTTCTTCATCAACGATAATTAAACCAAGATCTTTAAAAGGAAGTAATAGAGAAGATCTCGCTCCAATAATTATTTTAATTTTATCTTGTATAATACCATGCCAAATTTTTTTTCTATTTTTTTTAGATATTTTTGAATGCCATATAGCAGGTTTAAAACCAAAAAAATCTAAAAATCTTTCTTTGAACTGATTAGTTAAAAAAATTTCAGGGAGTAAAATAAGAACTTGCTTTTTTTGAGCTAAAATTTGTTTTACCCTCTCGAAGTAAACTAAAGTTTTGCCGGATCCTGTTAATCCTTGTAAAACCGAAACTTTGAAATTTTTTCCAAAACTTTTAAGATCGTTTAAAGATTTCAATTGCTCAGAATTTAAAGTATATTTTTTTTTATTTAATATTTTTTCATCATTATTATTTTCTTTAGCTATAATATTTGTTTTATTTCCTAAACACATTTTTAAAACCATTCCCTTTGGTGCTAAATTATACATGGAAAACCAATTAACGAATTTTATTAAGTTTTTTGATATATGAAGACTTTTTATTTTTTTTTTAATGTTTCTTATTTTAATTTTTTTAGATGTGGGTTGAATTTTATCCCAGATAACACCAACCTCTTCGCCTTTTCCAAATGGAACAATAACAAACTCACCTTCAACAGGAAAGTTATCTAAGTTATAATTATATGTAAGTGGATAATTAAAAATTCTTGGTATCAAGACTGGAACTTTCATAAGTATTCAGGACTCTAATTTATTTTTAAGAAATTAAAAATGAATTGGTCTTTTATCAACAGAAAGTGCAGCTTCTTTAATAGCCTCAGTATGCGTTGGATGAGCGTGGCAAGTTCTTGCTATATCTTCAGCACTTGCTCCAAATTCCATAGCTAAAACCATTTCAGCTATCATGTCACCGCTGTGAGGTCCAATTATATGGACTCCTAAAACTTTATCTGTTTTACTTTCAGCTAAAATTTTTACAAATCCTTCTGTTTCTTCATTAACTTTTGCCCTTGAATTAGCTAAAAAAGGAAATTTTCCAACTTTATAACTAACTTTTTCATCTTTAAGCTGCTCTTCAGTTTTGCCTACGGTAGCTACTTCCGGAGAAGTGTAAACTACTCCTGGAATAGTATTATAATTAACATGACCTGCTTGACCTTTTAAAATTTCTGCAACAGCTATACCTTCTTCTTCAGCTTTATGAGCAAGCATTGGACCCTTTATAACATCTCCGATAGCATAGATATTTTCAATTGATGTTTGAAATTTTTTATTAACATTGATTGTGCCATTTTTTTCTTTGTTAATTCCAATTTTATTTAAATTAAGTCCTTCTGTGTAAGGTTTTCTTCCTACAGCAACCAAAACTTTTTCAGCTGAGATTTTATTTTTTTTCAAAGTTTGGTTATCTTGATATTCAATATCTACTTTTGATCCGTTGTTTTTTATTGAAGTCACTTTAGAATTTAACTGAAATATTATTCCTTGTTTTGTTAAAATTTTTTGAAACTCTTTTGATATCTCTCTATCCATTCCTGGTGTAATATAATTTAAAAACTCTATAACTGTAACCTTAGAGCCTAATCGTGACCATACCGAACCCATTTCTAAACCTATGTAGCCTCCTCCAATTATAATTAATTCTTTTGGAACCTCATTTAATGAAAGTGCTCCAGTTGAAGATAAGATATTTTTTTCATCGATCTTTATTTTAGGAAGTGAGGTTGGTGATGATCCGGTTGCTATTACGATATTTTTTGCTTTATATGAAGTTTTTTTATTATTATCATTAACCATTACTTCATTTTTAGAAAAAAATTCTCCAGTTCCTTTGATGTAAGTGACCTTGTTTTTCTTGAACAAAAACTCTACTCCCTTAGTTAAAATCTGAACAGATTTATCTTTGTTTGACATCATTTTTTTTATATTTAATTTAATATTTGAAATTTCTATTCCTTGTTTATCAAAATCATTTTTTGCTTTTGAATAATTCTCTGAAAGTTTTAGCAAGCTTTTTGAGGGTATACAGCCTATATTTAAACAAGTTCCCCCAAGAGTTTTTCTAGACTCTATGCATGCTGTTTTAAGTCCTAGTTGAGCAGCCCTTATTGCACAAACATAGCCACCTGGGCCACCACCAATAACTATTACATCAAAATTATTTTCCATTTTATAAATTTAGGAATAATCTTTTTGGTTGTTCCAAACTTTCTTTAACTGTTTTTAAAAACGAAACAGCTTCTTTGCCGTCGATAATCCTGTGATCATATGATAGTGCTAAATACATTATAGGTCTAATAGTTACACTGCCCTCAATAATAACTGGTCTTTCTATTATATTGTGCATACCAAGAACAGCAGATTGAGGAGGATTTAAAATCGGAGTTGATAACATAGAACCATAAATTCCACCATTTGTAATTGTAAAAGTTCCTCCTTGTAAATCCTCTATTTTAATTTTTCCATCTCTAGCTTTTTGTCCTAAAAGAGAAATATTTTTTTCTATGTCAGCAAAAGACATTTCATCAGTATTTCTTAAAACAGGAACTACTAATCCTCGGTCAGTACCTACGGCAATACTGATATTATAATAGTTTTTATAAACAATTTCATCACCTTGAATCTCTGCATTAATAGCTGGATAATTTTTTAGACCAATAACACATGCTTTTACAAAAAAGGACATAAAACCTAATTTAACAGAGTATTTTTCCTTAAACTCATCTTTATAATTATTTTTCATTTCAATGACTTCTTTCATGTCAACTTCATTAAATGTTGTTAACATAGCTGCATTTTCTTGTGCTTCCTTCAATCTTTTTGCAATAGTCATCCGAAGTCTTGTCATTTTAATTCTTTCCTCTGGACCATGAACAGTTTTTCTTTCAGAAGCTTCTGGCTTAACTCCCATTAGTTCTAAAAGATCTTCTTTAAGCACAACCCCGTTTTTTCCAGTGCCTTTGATTTCATTTAAATTAATTTTTGACTCAGCAGCTATTTTTCTAGCGGCAGGAGAAAATATCTTGGTTTCTTTAACTGATTTTTGATCTTCTTGAATGCTGTCTAAAATAAGTGGTTGTTCATTTTTTTCTACACTTATCTCATCTAAAATCAAAGCATTGTCGTTGGAGTCTTTTTTTTCTTCTTGAGGATTTAGTATCAGTGGTTCGTTTTCTATTTTTGGTTTTTCATTTATTTGTTTCTTAGGTGGAGAATATGTTTTTTCAATTTTTGCATTATTCTTTTCCACTGCTGGTGAAGATCCACCAATGACCCCTAAAGTAGCACCAACATTTACTGTATTACCTTCTTTAGCCGATATTTTTTCTAATATTCCATCTGAGGGGGCCGGAACCTCAATATTGACTTTATCTGTTTCTAGTTCAACAACTGGCTCGTCAGAACTAATTTTATCACCTTCATTTTTGAGCCATTTAGAGATGGTAGCTTCTGTAACAGACTCTCCTAAAGCTGGAACTAATATTTTTTTTGACATTATTTAAATTTTCCTACAACCTTTTCTAATATTTCATTTTGCTCTGCAAGGTGTTTTTTAAGATATCCACTGGCAGGCGATGCAGCAGGTTTTCTGCCTATGTAATTGACCTCTCTATTTTCCGCTTTTATATAATTTAAACTCCATTGAATATAATTTCTAGCAGTATTCCATGCTCCCATATTTTGAGGTTCTTCCTGACACCAGTAAAATTTTGAATTTTTTTTAAATCTTTTTAACTCACGTGCAAGTGTTTTTGCTGGAAAAGGATACAACTGTTCTATTCTTATAAAAAATACTTCTCTGTTTTCCGATTTTTCTCTAGCCTCAACAAGGTCAAAGTAAATTTTTCCAGAACACATGACTACCTTTTTTATTTTTTTATCTTCTTTAAGCTTTACTAAATTATATTTTTTAAAGTCAGCATGGTCATTAAGAACTCTGTGAAAAGTATTTTTTTTGGAAAAATCATCTATACTTGAAACACATCTTTTGTTTCTTAAAAGAGACTTTGGAGTCATTACAATTAATGGTTTTCTAAAATCTCTATGTATCTGACGACGTAAAGCATGAAAGTAATTTGCTGGTGTTGTGCAATTTACTACTTGTATATTTTCTTGAGCACATAGTTGTAAAAACCTTTCTAATCTTGCAGATGAATGTTCTGGCCCTTGACCTTCATATCCATGCGGTAAAAGCATAACTAAACCATTTGCTCTTGCCCATTTTCTTTCAGCTGATGCAATAAATTGGTCTATAATTACTTGAGCTCCATTTGCAAAATCTCCAAACTGTGCCTCCCAGATAACTAATGTTTTGGGTTCAGATAAAGCATATCCATATTCAAAACCAAGAACTGCCATTTCAGAAAGCAAGCTATCAATTACTTCGTATTTTTTTTGATTTTTTGAAATATTGTTGAGAGGAATACGCTTACTTCCGTTAATTTGATCTTTAAGAACAGAATGACGTTGACTAAAAGTTCCTCTAGCTGAGTCTTGGCCTGAAAGTCTAACTGGATAACCTTCCTCTAATAAAGTAGCAAATGCTAGATGTTCTGCGGTAGCCCAATCAAAGTTTTTACCTGTATCAAACATTTTCTTCTTATTAAGAAATATTTTTTTAATTGTCGGGTGTGCATTAAAATTTTCTGGGATAAATGTAATTTTTTCTCCAATTTTTTTGATCTTATCTAAAGACACTCCAGTTACACCTCTTTTATCTTTACCTTTTTCAGGTTTAAATCTTGACCAAACTCCTTCATACCACTCTAATTTTGGTTTATATTCTTTTGCGGTTTTAAATTGCTGTTCAAGAAGATTTTTGAACTCAATTTTCATCCTATTAAATTCTTCCTCTGTAACTGTTCCTTCAGAAATTAATTTTTTTGCATAAATACCTAGTGTTGTAGGGTGATTTCTAATTTTTCTGTACATAGTCGGCTGAGTGAAAGCTGGTTCGTCACCTTCGTTATGTCCAAATCGTCTGTAACAAATCATATCTATAACAACATCTCTATTAAACTTTTGTCTATAGTCTGTTGCAATTTTCGCACAATGTACAACAGCCTCTGGGTCATCGCCGTTAACATGTAAAATTGGTGCATCGACCATTTTTGCCAAATCTGAGGGATAAGGTGAAGATCGTGCAAATTTTGGGCTAGTAGTAAAACCTATTTGATTATTAACAATTATATGTATAGTCCCCCCAGTATTATGACCAGGTAAGCCAGACATTGCAAAACACTCTGCGACAACACCTTGTGCAGCAAATGCGGCATCTCCGTGAATCAAAACTGGAACCACTTGTTTTCTTTTCCCATCTTTATGAAAAAACTGTTTTGCACGTGTCTGCCCTAATACCACTGGGTTAACAGCTTCAAGGTGTGAAGGATTGTCTGTTAAAGATACATGAACCAGATTTCCATCAAATTCTCTATTTGATGAAGCACCAAGATGATATTTTACATCTCCAGTCGAGTCTTCACTAAAAGATGTATATTCACCAGCAAACTCATTAAACATTCTTTTATAAGATTTTTGTAATACATTTGCTAAGATATTTAATCTTCCTCTATGAGGTTGCCCAATTTTTACTTCTTTGAAGCCTAGGTGTCCGCCTCTTTTAATGATTTGCTCTAATGCAGGTATTAAAGCTTCACCACCATCAAGTCCAAATCTTTTTGTTCCAACAAATTTTACAGCCAAAAATTTTTCGAAACCCTCTGCTTGAATTAATTTATTTAAAATAGCTTTTTTTCCATTGTTTGTAAATTTTAATTGATTTTCATGATTTTCCATTCTCTCTCTAAACCACTTTTTTTCAATTGGATCTGATATGTGCATAAATTCAACCCCAATAGTTGAACAATAAATTTTTCTAAAAAAAGAGAGAATTTCATTAACAGTAGCATATCCTTGGTTCATATATTTAGCTAAATAAATTTTTTTGTTGTAATCCTCTTTCTTAAATCCATGATCTGAAGGATGTAATTCTTCTAGGTATTTTCTCTCCATCATTCCTAGAGGATCAAGATTAGCAATTAGATGACCTCTAATTCTATATGCTCTAATTAAAGCTATAGCTTTTACAGATTGTTCTTTTTCTTGCTCGGTGCTTTGATCAAAATTTAAATTTTCTTTAATATTTTTACTGTGTTTTTCAATCTTTATGTTTCTTTTTTTTACAGGTGACCAGCTTGGACCTTTGAGATTTTTTGAAATCAACTCTTCATTATCATTTAAACCCTCAAAAAAAAGTCTCCAATCCTCTGGCAACCTTGCAGGATTTTCTAAATAATCTAAGTAAAATTCCTCAATAAAAGAAGAATTGTTTCCTGCTAGAAATGAAGTTTTTTTATATGTACTATTGTCTTTTGAAGATGACATTTTTTAATTATTTTAACACAAATAATATAAAATCAACTATTAAGTTTTTCGTACAGTGTTTTGCCTATATCTGCAGGAGACTTAGAAATAGTAATTCCAGCTGATTTCATAAGTTCAATCTTGTCTTCTGCGCCTCCTTTTCCGCCAGAAATTATTGCGCCAGCATGTCCCATGCGTCTTCCTGGTGGGGCAGTTAATCCGGCAACGAAACCGACTGTTGGTTTCTTAATTTTCGATTTTTTTAAAAATTCAGCTGCCTCCTCTTCTGCAGAGCCACCTATTTCTCCTATCATAACAATTGATTTGGTCTCATCATCTTCTAAGAATAGTTTTAAACAATCAATAAAATTTGTTCCATTTATTGGGTCACCGCCAATACCAATGCAAGTTGATTGGCCCATACCATTAACTGATGTTTGTGCTACAGCCTCATAAGTTAAAGTACCTGATCTTGATACAATTCCAACTGAGCCTTTTTTATGAATATTTCCAGGCATAATTCCAATTTTACATTCATCAGGGGTTATAATTCCCGGGCAGTTAGGACCTATAAGTCTGCTTTTACTTTTTAAAAGAATCTTTTTAACTTTTATCATATCAATGACAGGAATTCCTTCAGTTATACAAACAATTAACTCTAATTTTGACTCTATTGACTCTATAATTGCTTCTGCTGCAAATTTAGGAGGAACATAAATCATAGTAGCATTTGCACCAGTTTTTTCTTTTGCTTCAGCAACAGTATTAAAAACTGGAAGATTAAGATGCTTTTGGCCTCCTTTTTTTGGTGTAACACCCCCAACTAATTTTGTTCCATACTTAAGCGCCTGTTCGGAGTGAAAAGTGCCATGAGTTCCAGTAAACCCTTGACATATTAATTTAGTTTCTTTGTTAACTAAAATTGACATTATTTGATTGCCTCAATAATTTTTTTTGCTGCATCGTTTAAATCTACAGCAGATAAAATTTTTAAATTTGAATTTTCTAAAAGTTTTTTTCCCTCTTCAAAATTAGTGCCGGCCAATCTTACAACTAAAGGAATTTTTAAATTTGATTCTTTTGCAGCATCTATTACCCCTTGAGCGAGCACATCACACCTCATGATGCCGCCAAAAATATTTATTAAAATACCTTTTACATTTTTATCCGTTAAAATTAATTTAAAAGCAGCAGAAACTTTTTCTTTTGAGGCTCCTCCTCCTACATCTAAAAAGTTAGCAGGCTCTTTTCCATAGAGTTTAATTATATCCATTGTAGCCATTGCTAAGCCTGCGCCATTAACCATGCAGCCAATGGACCCATTCAACTTTATGTAAGCTAGATCATGTTTGCTTGCCTCTATTTCAGCAGGCTCTTCCTCATTTAGGTCTCTTAAATTTAAGATCTCTTTTTGTCTAAACATTGCATTGTCGTCAAAATTCATTTTTGCATCTAAACAGATAATTTCTTTATCTTTAGTTATAATAAGAGGATTTATTTCAATCAAACTTGCATCTTTTTCTTTTATAATTTTATATAGAGCTTGGATTAATTTTTGGAGATCTTTTTTGTTTTCTATAAAATTAAAAGGTTTTATTATCTTATTTATATCTTCTATTGAAACATTTTCTGCTAGTTCAACTTTAGTGGTAATAATTTTTTCTGGATTATCTTTTGCTACCTTTTCTATATCTACTCCACCTTCTAAGCTACTTATAAAAGCTATTTTGGAACTCTCCCTATCAACTAGACATGAAAGATACAACTCTTTAGAAATTTCTGATGCTTCCTCAATGTAAAGTCTCTTTACTTCTTTTCCTTCTGGGCCTGTTTGATGAGTTACTAAAATTTTACCAAACATTTTAGCTGTTTCTTCCTTTAAATTTTTCTTTCCTTTTACAAGTTTTACCCCTCCTGCCTTGCCTCTACCACCAGCATGAATTTGTGCTTTAACAACAAATTTATCACCCTTTAACTGAGATATTTTTTTATCTATTTCCTCTTTTTTAAATATAACGACACCAGAAGAAACTGGAGCTCCATAGTTCCTAAGTAAATCTTTAGCTTGATGTTCATGAATATTCATTATTTTTTTATTATAATATTTTGAATTTTATGACTAAGGTTATATCAGATAAAATCTTTAAATAAACATGGTATCAAAATAAAATTTGAAATACTATTTGCTCCTTAAATGTTTTTTAAAAAAGAAAATCGATATTTTGCTTTAATTGTATTTTATTTAATTTTGACATCAATTATTTATCTAAAATTAAAAGATTTTGGGATTCATATTGAGGAAAAATTCCATAGAATGAATGGCCTATATTGGCTTAATTATATTTCAGAGGTTTTTCATTTAGATAAAATTCAAATTAAAACTAATCTTAAAATGAATGAAATTGGAGATCATACTTTATCTCCAGTAAATTATTATGACAAATGGGGTGTAATATTTGATGTGCCGTTAGCATTAATCGAGACAATTTTTAATATAAATGATGCTAAGGATGTTTATTATTTAAAACATTTTTTTAGTTTTTTAATTTTTTTATTAGGCTCTTTTTTCTTTTATAAAATACTCTATATAAGATTTGATAATTTTTTATTAAGTTTTTTTGGAACTTTATTATTTGTAACAACCCCAAGAATTTTTGGAGATAGTTTCCTTTATAAAGATGTTTTATTTTTATCTTTTTTTACTATTAGTTTATATTTTTTATTTGAAGTTCTTAATAAAAAAAGTATAAAAAATATATTCTTATTTTCTTTTTTAAGCGCAGCTACAATAAACCTAAGGATTTTTGGAATTTTTTTACCTGCAACTCTTATTTTTATTTTACTAATAATTTATTTTAAAAATAAAGATTTAAATGAATTTTTGAAAAACTGTTTATTACACATAATCTTTTTAGTAGTTCTAACTATTTTATTATGGCCTTACCTTTGGTCTAATCCAATTGCAAATTTTTTAAATTTATTTAGTTCATTAGAAAAAGACTTGGTTAATATTAAAATTTTTTTTAATGGAAATTATTTAGACAATTATTTTCTCCCTGATACATATTTGCCCACATGGATATTTATTTCATCTCCAGTTATACCAATTATTTTTTTCATTATTGGTATAACTTCTTATGCTATTAGATTCTCAAAGAGATATATTAATATAAAAGAAAATACTTTTTTTGACGATATTTGGAGAAGTAAAAATGAACAAAAAGATTTCATTATTTTTTTTATTTTTACTTCAATGTTTTTAACTTTTATAGTGCTTAGTGCTCCATTTTATAATGGTTGGCGACTGGTTTATTTTTTTAATATTTTTATTTTATATTTTTGCTTTTACCAGATAAATAATTTTAATAATTTCTATAGGAAAAAAAATATTATAAAAAAATTATCAACTTTAATTATTGTATTGGCGGTAACATACAATGTTATCTCACTTATAATCTATCATCCTTATCAAAGTATATATTTTAGTAGTTTAATAGACACTAAAACTAAAAATAGTTTTGAAGGTGATTATTATGGCTTATCTGTAAAACATTTTTTTTTAAAAGTTAATTCATTTGATAAAAATAAAAATATAAATACTGGCGTCGCATCTCATACTCCAATTCAAAGAGGATTAGAATCACTTGATAAAAACTTAAGAAAAAAATTTACTATTGTGGGTCAGGAATATGAAAATGCAGATTATATCTACAAAAACAACATATCTGAGGTTAATAGCTTTTTAAATAAAAAATATGAAGTTCCAAAAAATTTTAGTAAAGTTTATGAATTAAAAATAAGAAATTTAACAATTTATGAAATTTACAAAAATAATAGACTATTTTAATGAAAATTTTTTTTTATAAATCAATTTTAATCTTTTTTCTTTTTATTGTTGCTTTTCATTTTACCTTTGGAATAGCTTCAAAAAATATTAAAAGACAAATGCAAGAAACACTCTCAAAAGAAAGTGTGGAGAAAGTAAAAAATCAGATTAGAGACGAAATGGAAAATGCAGTTAAAAAAGATAGATATATAAGTTCAGAAGATGCAAAATTAATTAACAAATTTCTAGACAAAATTAAAACTGATTTAGAAAAAAGTAAGTAGTATTGAAATTACTAGAACACATAATTCTTATACCTGTATATAATGATTGGAAATCATTAAATTTATTATTGAGCGAAATCAATAAAGAATTAGACAATAAAAATAATGTCAAAATACTTATAGTTAACGATTATTCAACTCAAAAAGTTGATATAAAAAAAAATAATTTCTCCAAAATTAAAGAAATAAAAATTCTGACTTTAAATCAAAACCTTGGCAGTCAAAAAGCAATAGCCATAGGTTTAGACTATATAAAAAATTTAAAAAAGGATTTTTATATTACCATTATGGATGGAGACGGTGAAGATAGTCCAAATGAAATAAAAAGAATGCTTAAAGAGGCAGAAAATTTTGAAGACCATGTAATAACATCAAATAGAAAAGAGAGGAAAGAGAGTTTATTAATTAAAATTTGTTATAAAGCACATTTAATAATTACATTTTTACTTACATTTAAATGGATATCTTTTGGAAATTTTAGTTGTTTTCATTCTAATAATCTTAAAAAAATATTTTTAAATAATAATATTTGGTATGCATATTCAGCTTGTATTCAAAAAAATTGTAAATTTAAAAGACTATTTGCAAAAAGAGAAAAAAGATATTTTGATAAATCAAAAATTAATTTTTTAGCACTAGTTGAACATTCTTTAAGAGTAATTGGTGTATTTTATAACACAGTTTTTTTAATGTCAGGTATATATTTAATTTTATTTTGGTTTTTGCCATTTAAATTTAGTAACTTAATTTGTTTGTTTATCATTATTTTTAATTTTTTATTGATAATAATAAAAATAAAACACTTTAAGAAAGAGCAAATAAATTACATAAATTTTAAAAAAAGCATAGAAATAATCTAATTTCTTTAACAATTTACTTTAATTTTATATTGCAAAAATAAATCAGTTTCATTTTTTATATAACAAGACTCTTCTAAAAAAAAAGTAAATATTTCTGTTGGAATTTTTTCAGACTTTATAAAATAAATTTCATTTATTGAATTTTTTTTAATTTTCTTTTTAAGAAATTTTTTATAAGACTCATAATGTTTATTGCCTGGCATAGGTATACTTATGCCGTCATCAGTATGTGTTCTGCTGGGAGAATTTAATTTTTTCTCTGTAAGACTGTCCAAAAATAAGTAATTAGTTAAAAGCATAACATCGTTCTGTTTATTATCTAATTCAATTATAACTTTATTAAGCATTTTTAATTCCTCTTTTGGGCTTTCCTTATAAAAAGGAGTAATCCAAAAAATTCCTTTTAGGTTTTTACTGAGGTGCTCAGATTTGACAGATTGAGAAATATCTACATTAACTAGCTCATGAAATTTTCTATTTTCATTAAATCTAAGGTGATATTTTACTGTAGAAAATATTACTAAAAAAATAATTAAATATATAAACTTATCTTTAGTATTAAATTTTTCTTGTAAAATATCAGCATGAAAATATGCACACAACAAAGGAATTAAAAAATATATGTATATTTGATTTTTTGTAAGTATTTGATGAAATATTAAACTAAAAGCAAATGATAGAATAACTAGAGAACAAATTATATCATCTGAATAAAATTTTACTTTGTGACTTAATAACATTCTTACTTTAAAAAAAATAATAAAAATGATAGGCACAAATATAAATTTATAATGTGAAAACAAACTTTTTAAGTTTACACTTACCTTTAGTGCCCTCTCCGATCCTATGCTACTGGGAAAATCAAAGTATTGAATATAAAAAAGTTCAAAATCTATATTTAGTTTTTTTAAAACTAAAACAAATATTAGACTAAGAGCAACAACTGAAAATAATATAATTCTTAAAACAATAAAATTTTTTTTTATAATTAAATAAGGAAAAATTATAAGACTATAGAGTATAATCATATAGGAGGTTGGTACTTGTTTAGATAAAAACGCTAAAAAAAAACAGATACTCATTAAAACCCAATAGAATTTACTTGAAGGCTTTTTTATTGCTAAAATTGTAGAGTAAACAGCAAATAAACAGAAAAAAGTTGCGTGCAAATCAACGAAAGGTGTTCCACTCACAGTATATGCCAATAAGGAAAGGCAGAGTGTGTAAAATAGTGCAAAAGTTTTTTCAAGCTTTACATTTATTAGTAAAAAATAAGTAAAGATAGAAATTAATAAGTTAAAGAAAGAAGAGTGAAATATATATGCATGCCAATTAATTTCAAACATCTTAAAAAAGAATGCTTGAAGATAGTCAACAATAAAACCCGAAACAATCCAAAAATCTTTTACAGGATGTTCTCCATTTAAAATTCTAAAAGCACTATCATAATGTAGAAAAGTATCTATCGGAAAAACACCGTATTTAGAATATTTCCAGTTTATTGAAAATGAGAAAAAAATTATTATAGCTAAATATATGTAATTAAAAAATTTACTATTTTTTCTATATATTGTAAGCATTAGACTTTATAAATTAGATTACTAAAAATTAAAATTAAATAAACATGTAAATGGAAAAGTATCCTGAAATAGTTACTGAAAGATTTGATAATGCAACTTTTCATATTAGATATTGTTTAAAATTCATCAAAAAATATTTAAAAGGGAATGTTTTAGAAATAGGTGCGGGTTGCGGTAGTTTTACTAGAAACTACATAAATAACAATATTGATTCTATTACACTTACAGAAACTGATCATAAAAATGTTTTGGATTTAAAACAAAACTTTAAAAATAAAAATAGAATTAAAATTTTACAAAAAAAAATTCATGAGATTGATGGTAATTTTGATGTAATTATGTATCTCCATGTTCTTGAACATATCAAAGATGATAAAAAGGAAATTGAATTAGCAATTAAAAAATTAAATAAAAATGGATTTTTGATAATTATGGTGCCGGCACATCAAAAAATATATAGTAACCTGGATAAAGCGGTTGGGCATTACAGACGTTATGAAATTGATTATTTTAAAAAAAATTTTATCAACTTAAAAACAATAGAACTTTTGTATTTAGACTCAATGGGTTACTTCTTATATTTTTTAAATAAAATTTTCTTCAAAAAAGAGATTTATCCCTCAAAGTTTAAAATACTAATCTGGGACAAACTTTTTACTCCAATTACTTTTATAGTTGACCTAATTTTAAGATATAAATTTGGGAAGTGTATTTTAGCAATTTATAAAAAAGATTAAAATTTTTTTAAGTAAGTGAGGGATCAATTTTTTTTGCTGCATTAAAAAGTTCTTTTACTGCTTCAATAGAATTGTTAAAATTTTTTTTCTCTTCAGAATTTAATGGAAGTTCTATAACTTTTTCGACCCCATTTTTTCCTAAGATAACTGGAACTCCAGCATATAGATCTTTTATTCCATACTCTCCATTCAAGTAAGCAGCACATGGTAATTCTTTCTTTAAGTCTTTTAAAAAGCTTTCTGCCATTTCTATTCCTGAAGATGCTGGAGCGTAAAATGCTGAGCCTTTTTCTAAATATTTTATTATTTCCGCCCCACCTTTTTTAGTTCTTTCTATAATACTTTTCATTTTCTCACTTTTAATCTTTCCACTTTTTATAAATTCATTTAGCGGTTTTCCATCAACTTTAGTATGATCGATCATAGCAACCATACTGTCCCCGTGTCCTCCTAGAACTAAGGATTTTATTTTTTTTGGAGAAATATTTAATTCTTGAGATAAAAAATATACAAATCTTGAAGTGTCTAGTATTCCTGCCATACCCACAACTTTGTTTTTTGGAAAACCTGAATATTTCTGTAAAGCCATTACAATTATATCTAATGGGTTAGTGATACAAATTACAAATGCATTAGGTGATGTTTTTTTTATTCCTTCTGCCACTTGTTTTATAATTTTTAAATTTATTCCTAGAAGATCATCTCTTGTCATACCAGGTTTTCTAGGCACACCTGCTGTGATTATTATTACATCAGAATCTTTTGTATCTTCATAATCATTAGTGCCGATTAATTTTGTACTAAAACCATCAATAGGAGAAGATTGAGAGATATCTAAAGCTTTTCCTTTTGCAAGTCCCTCAGCAACATCAAATAAAACAACATCTGCTAAATCTTTTATAGCTATTAAGTGAGCTAAAGTGCCTCCAATTTGTCCAGCCCCAATTAATGTAATTTTTTTTTTCATATAAAATTATTTCATCGTTGGCATAACAAATTCAGGATTTGAGCGCATACCTGATGGCCATCTTGATGTTACAGTTTTTAATTTTGTATAGAATCTAACTCCCTCAGGTCCGTGCATATGTTGATCTCCGAACAAGGATCTTTTCCATCCTCCAAAGCTATGGAAAGCCATAGGAACAGGTATAGGAATATTTATTCCGACCATTCCAATTTTTACTTTTGATGAAAATGTCCTACCAGAATCTCCATCTCTTGTAAAAATACTGACACCATTGCCAAACTCATGGTCGTTAACTAAAGATAAAGCTTCATCAAAATTTTTAACTCTAATAACAGACAGAACTGGTCCAAAAATTTCTTCTTTATAAATTCTCATATTTTTTTTAACATTGTCAAAAAGACATCCACCTATATAAAATCCTTTTTCATATCCTTGAAGCTTTAATTTCCTGCCATCTACAAGAAGTTTTGCCCCCTCCTTCACACCCAAATCAACATACCCTTTTACCTTTTCTAGGTGTTCTTTTGTAACTAAGGGACCCATTTCTGATTTTTTATCCATACCAGGCCCAACTTTTAAAGATTCAACTTTTTTTGTAAGACTCTTTACTAGTTTATCGCTAATATTTCCAACAGCAACTACTACGGATTGCGCCATACATCTTTCACCTGCGGAACCGTATGCTGCACCAATTAAACCATTTACTGCTTGTTCCAAATCACAATCTGGCATCACGACACAGTGATTTTTTGCACCTCCTAAAGCTTGAACTCTTTTTTCATTTTTTGCACAGTTTTCATAAATATATTTAGCTATTGGGGTTGATCCAACAAAACTAACACCAGAAATTTCTTTGTTATTAATTATTGCATCTACTGCTTCTTTGTCCCCATTTACAACATTAAAAACACCTTTAGGTAACCCTGCTTCGGAAAACAACTCTGCTAATTTTATTGAACAAGATGGATCTTTTTCAGATGGTTTTAAGATAAAAGTGTTTCCACATGCTATGGCCATTGGAAACATCCACATTGGAACCATAGCAGGAAAATTGAAAGGAGTTATTCCAGCACAAACACCTAAGGGTTGCCTTATAGACCAGCTATCAACATTGCTACCTACATTTTCAGTGAATTCCCCTTTTAACATTTGTGGTATACCACAAGCATATTCTACTACTTCCAAACCTCTTAATAATGATCCTTTTGCGTCTTCATAAACTTTTCCGTGTTCTGAAACAATAGTCTTAGTCAATTCATCAGAATTTTTTTCTATTAGTTCTTTAAACTTAAATAGAATTCTTGCCCTTTGAACAGGGGGAGTGCTTGACCAAACACCAAAAGCTTTTTTTGCAATGTCAACTGCTTTGTTCAAATCATCAACGGTTGCTAGTCTAACCTCAGAGATTTGTTCACCGGTTGCTGGGTTAAATACTTTTCCAGTTCTTTTAGAATTTCCAGAAAATTTTTTTCCATCAACAAAGTGTTCAATTAATTTCATGCTTCATTGATTAAATAAGCTTTTAAGTTGTTGCAAGCATTTTTTTTATGGATGCTATAGCTTTTGCGGGATTTAATCCTTTTGGACAGGCATTAGTGCAGTTCATAATAGTATGGCACCGGTAAAGCTTTAGTTCATCAGCTACTTTCTTTAATCTTTCTTTTCTATCTTCGTCCCTGCTATCAATTATCCATCTATAAGCTTGTAATAAAACTGCTGGACCTAAATATTTATCACCATTCCACCAGTAACTTGGGCAAGAGGTAGAACAACAAGCACACATTATACATTCATAAAGACCATCTAGTTTTGCTCTGTCATTTTTTGATTGTAAAATTTCCTTACTAACTTCTTTTTTAGATGTTTTGAGCCATGGCTGGACAGACTCATATTGTTTGTAAAGAGTATTTAAATCACCAATTAAATCTTTTAATACCTTTAGATGTGGAAGAGGATATATATTTATGTCTCCTTTGATTTCTGAGTGTGGTTTTGTACATGCTAAACCATTTTTTCCATCCATATTCATTGCGCATGAGCCACAAACTCCATGGGCACAAGATCTTCTATAAGCTAAGGATGGATCTATTTCATTTTTAATTTTGTTTAGTATATCTAAAACCTTTGATGGACAATTATCCATATCGACTTCATAAGTATCAATTCTAGGGCTTTCTTCAGTAGATGGATCCCATCTATAAACATTAACTTTTCTTATATTTTTTGAACCAGATTTATCTTTATAATATTTACCTTTTTTAACTTCAGAGCCTTTAGGTAAGCTTATTTGAGCCATTAATATACTCTTTCTTTTGGAGGAAAATATTGTACTTCATTTGTTAATGTGGACGTATGGACAGGTCTATAACTAATTTTTGTTTTACTTCCTTTACACCAAGATAATGTATGTTGCATAAAATTTTTATCATCTCTTTTAGGAAAGTCTTCTCTAGCATGAGCACCTCTGCTTTCTTTTCGACTATAGGCTGAGTCCATAGTAGTAATAGCTTGTCTTATCAAATTATCGAATTCTAAAGTTTCAACTAAGTCAGTATTAAATATTAATGACTTGTCCTTAACAGATATAGAATCCATACCTTCAAATGGTTTTCTTATTTCTTCAACTCCCTGCTTTAAAGTTTCTTCTGATCTAAAAACTGCACATTTTGATTGCATTGTTTTTTGCATAGCTAATCTTAGGTCAGCTGTACTATTATTTCCATTTCCATGTCTTAGTTTATCAAATCTGTCTAGACAATTATCAGTTTCTATTTTTGATATTTCATCATGTGGAGAACCAGGTTTAACTAATTCTGCTGCTCTTTTTGCTGCAGATTTTCCAAAAACAACTAAATCTATTAAAGAATTAGATCCTAATCTATTTGCGCCATGAACTGAAACACATGCTGCTTCGCCTATGGCCATGAGCCCGGGAACAGTCTTTTCAGAGCCATTAACTGTCAAAACTTCTGCTTTATAGTTTGTTGGAATACCTCCCATATTATAATGAACTGTTGGCACTACCGGGATAGGTTCTTTGGTGACATCTACATTTGCAAATAATCTTGAAGACTCAGCAATACCAGGAAGTTTTTCTTCTATTACTTTTGGATCCAAATGATCTAAGCGAAGATGAACATGGTCTTTTTCTTTTCCCACTCCTCTTCCTTCGTTTATCTCCATAGCTATAGATCTACTTACAACATCTCTTGAAGCTAAATCTTTAGCTTTAGGTGCGTACTTTTCCATAAACCTTTGTCCTTTAGAATTCAGTAAATAACCTCCCTCGCCACGTACTCCTTCTGAAATTAATGTTCCGTGTCCATATATTCCAGTAGGATGAAACTGAACAAATTCCATGTCTTGTAAAGGTAATCCTGCTCTCAGAGCCATTGCATTTCCATCACCGGTACAAGTGTGGGCAGAAGTAGCTGAATAATATACTTTGCCATAACCTCCTGTAGCTATAATTGTAATGTGTGCTCTAAATCTATGTATTGTTCCATCGTTCAAATTCCATGCTATTAGACCCTTACATTCTCCATCTTTCATTAACAGGTCTAGTGCAAAATATTCTATAAAAAATTCTGTTTTATGTTTTAAAGCTTGTCCGTACAAAGTATGTAGAATTGCATGACCAGTTCTATCAGCTGCAGCGCAGGTTCTTTGAACAGTTTCGTTTCCATAATTTTTTGTCATTCCTCCAAATGGTCTCTGGTAAATTTTTCCATCCTCAGTTCTACTAAATGGAACACCATATTTTTCAAGTTCCAAAACTGCCTTCGGAGCTTCTTTGCATAAATGCTCGATACAATCCTGATCTCCTAGCCAGTCTGATCCTTTTACCGTATCGTACATATGCCAACGCCAGTCATCCTCGCCCATATTTCCTAATGCTGCAGATATTCCTCCTTGTGCAGCTGAAGTATGACTTCTTGTAGGAAAAACCTTTGATATGCAGGCAGTTTTTAATCCGGCTTCACTAAGGCCAACTGCTGCTCTTAGACCTGATCCGCCAGCTCCTAAAACAATTACATCATACTCATGATCAATAATTTTATATGTGTTCATAAACTCAAATTAAAAATTACAGTAATAGTTAATAATGGTATTATTATAGCAAAAAAATAGAGCAATTTGTTTGCGACATTTTTAATTTTTTTATCGCTTATATAGTCCTCAAATATTTCACTTATGTTCAATGCTGCGTAAAAAAAGGCTATAATTATTAAAATTGAGGTTAAAAACTTTGAAGGTTCAGTTGTAAAAAAAGTCAAAACTTCCTGAAAATTTTTGTCATAAAATCCAACTAAATTAAAAATGAACCACAACAAGAATGGGATAAGTATAGCTGAACTTACTTTAGTGAATATCCATTTTTTTGTTGCATTAATCATTAAATAATTTGTCTTCCTAAAATATAAATTAATATTGTAAGTATAAAAGAACCAAGAATAACAATTGTACCAGTTATGTTAGCAGTTTTTATTTCAAAACCATAACCTAAATCCCAGAAGAAATGTCTTATCTCACTCAAAATTTGAAAACTGAAAGACCAAATGATACCAAAAAGAATAAATTTACCTATAAAAGAATTTAAAAAGTTCTGAATAGTTTTATAATTTTCTGGACCTAATAAAAGAGAAGAAATCCAAATACAAATGGTAATAAAAGTGAAAGTATTTATCACACTAGTAATTCTGCCTGAGATAGAAACAATAGATGAAACATGCCAGCTATAAATTTGTATATGTGGTGAAAGTGGATTATTTTTATTATTCATTTCAAGTTTTTTATTAAAATTTCAGCTATTTGAACTGAGTTCAAAGCAGCTCCTTTAAGCAAATTATCAGATACTACCCACAAGTTTAAAGCTTTTTTATTAGAATTGTCTTTTCTGATCCTAGAAATAAAAGTTAAGTAATCTCCTTCGGCCTCTAAAGGTGTTATGTACCCTCCATCTTTATGTTCATCAACAATTTTACATCCCGAAGCATTTTTTAATATTTTTTTAACTGTTTCTAAATCATATTCGTTTTCAAACTCAATATTTATTGACTCAGAATGGGAAGTTTTTACTGGAACTCGTACACAAGTTGCTGTTAGACCTATGTTTTTATCTAAAATTTTCTTTGTCTCATTTTCCATTTTCCATTCTTCTTTTGTATATCCATCCTCAACAAAAGAGTCTATGTGTGGAATTAAGTTAAAAGCAATTTGTTTTGTAAAATTTTCTGATTTTACATTTTCTCCATTTAAGTAATTTCTTGTTTGGTCAAATAACTCATTCTCTGCATCTTTTCCTGCACCAGAAACAGCTTGATATGTAGAAACAATTACTCTTTTAATTTTGTATTTATCATGAAGAGGTTTTAGAGGAAGTACTAGCTGAATAGTCGAGCAATTTGGATTTGCTATAATATTCTTATGAATTTTTAAATCATCAGGATTAACTTCTGCGACTACTAAAGGAACAGTTTTTTCCATTCTAAAATATTTTGAATTATCTATAACAATAGTTTTCTTAGATGCTTTAGGTACCCAGTCTTTTGCAATTTCACTTCCTGCTGCAAAAATTGTAATTTTAGCTTTTGAAAAATCATATTTTTCAAGCTGTTCAACAATTAGTTCTTTTGATCTAAAAACTAATTTTTGTCCTAAACTTTTTTTTGAAGCTACCAGAAAAAGTTCGTCAATTTTGATTTTTGATTTTTCTAATACTTCTATTATTTTTCTGCCTACATTTCCAGTGGCACCAATTATTGCTAAATTCATAATGAATTCTTACTTTATTTTAATTTTGAAATAATTGCATCACCCATATCACTTGTGGTGACCTCTTTTTTACCTTCAGACATTATATCTTTAGTTCTTAGGCCATCATCTAATACTTTTTGCACCGCAGCATCTAATAAATTTGCTTCCTTGTCTAAATCAAGTGAAAACCTTAAAGCCATAGAAAAACTTAATACTGTTGCAATTGGATTTGCAATATTTTTTCCTGCAATATCTGGTGCTGACCCATGAACAGGTTCATACATTGATCTTGTTTTGCCATTCTTGTCTTTTTCTCCTAAAGAAGCTGAGGGTAATAGTCCAAGAGAACCAGTCAACATAGCGGCTTCATCTGAGAGCATATCACCAAATAAATTGTCAGTTACAATTACATCAAACTGTTTTGGATTTCTTAAAAGTTGCATTGCACAATTATCAGCTAACATATGTTCAAGTTCAATTTTTTTATAATCTTTTTCTTTGAGTGCTTGAACTTCTTCCCTCCATAAAACACCAGCTTCCATTACATTTGATTTGTCACAAGATGTAACTTTATTTTTACGTTTTTTTGCAAGCTCAAAAGCAACTTTTGCAACTCTCTGAATTTCACTTGAAGTGTAAACATGGGTATTTAGTCCTTTGCGTTCATTATTTTTTATAGGTTCTATTCCTCTAGGTTCACCAAAGTATATGCCTCCGGTAAGCTCTCTAACTATCATTATATCAAGACCAGATATTATTTCTGGTTTGAGTGAAGATGCTTGAACAAGTTGTTTAAAGCAAATAGCTGGTCTTAAATTTGCAAATAATTTTAATTCCTTTCTTAATTTAAGCAGTGCTCTTTCTGGCCTTTTTGAAAACTCAAGTTTATCATACTTTGGACCACCAACCGCCCCTAAAATAACTGCATCACTTTCTAAAGCTTTATAAAAAACTTCATCAGTTATTGGATTTTTATTTTTTTCATATGAAGCTCCACCAACTAGTCCTTCTTCTATCTTAAAGTCCAAAGACTTGTTCTTATTGAGCCATTCTATAATTTTTTTGACTTCACCAACTACTTCTGGACCAATTCCATCTCCAGGAAGTAATAATAATTTTCTATTTTTTATTTTATTCATTGTTTCTTAACCACGTTTTTTCTTTTTCAATCCTGCTTTCGTATTTTTTTATATGTTCAATCTTTTTAAGTGACAAACTAATATCATCTAGACCTTCTAATAAACACTTTTTCTTAAATTCATCTAATTCAAACTTCTCCGTATTATTTCCATATTTTATTTCTTGTTTTTCTAAATTAATATCGATTACTTCTTTTCTTTTTGCATATTCTGAAATTGCTAAAATTTTTTCTTCAGTTAATTTAATTGGTAAAATTCCGTTTTTGAAACAGTTATTATAAAATATATCTGCAAAACTTGGACTGATAATGCAAGTAAAACCAAAATCTAGCAATGCCCATGGTGCATGTTCTCTTGAAGATCCACAGCCAAAATTTTTTCCAGTTAGAAGAATTTTGGAATTAGAAAAAGGCTCATTGTTTAAAACAAAACCTTTAATTAATTTTCCATTTTCATCATATCTCATTTCATAGAACAAATTCTTACCTAAACCTGTTCTTTTTATTGTTTTTAAAAATTGTTTAGGAATAATCATGTCCGTATCAATATTCATTAACGGAATGTGAGCAGGAATACTTTGAATACTTTTAAATTTTTTCATAATTATTAAATTTTTCTAACATCTGTTAAATTTCCTTTGATAGCTGCAGCAACAGCCATTCCTGGGCTTACAAGATGAGTTCTTCCTCCTCTTCCTTGTCTTCCCTCAAAGTTTCTGTTTGAAGTTGAAGCACATCTTTCTTTGGGATTAAGTTTATCTGCATTCATAGCTAAACACATAGAGCACCCTGGCTCTCTCCATTCAAATCCAGAACTTATGAATATTTTATCCAAGCCTTCTTGTTCTGCCTGAGCTTTAACTAAACCTGACCCAGGAACAACCATAGCACTAACATTATTAGCTATCTTTTTTCCCTTAAGAATTTTTGCAGCTTCCCTTAAATCCTCAATTCTACCGTTGGTACAGCTTCCAATAAATATTTTATCTACTTTAATATCAGTAATTTTCATATTTGGTTTAAGCCCCATGTACTCTAGAGATCTGTACATAGCTACCTTTTTATCCTTATCTTTCTCTTTTTCAGGATCTGGAACTATTCCGGATATTGGTGAAACATCTTGTGGAGAAGTTCCCCAAGTAACTAAGGGCTCTATTTCTTTTGCATTAATATTTATTTCTTTATCAAAGTTACAACCTTCATCTGAATAAAGTTTTTTCCAATTTTCTAATGCCATTTTCCATTTTTCTTCTTTTGGTGATTTCGGTTTTCCTTTTAAATAATCAAAAGTTTTTTCATCTGGAGCTATTAATCCTGCTCTTGCACCTGCTTCTATAGTCATATTGCAAACTGTCATTCGTTCTTCCATACTTAAACCTCTTATTACTTCTCCAGCAAATTCTATAACATATCCAGTGCCCCCGGCTGTTCCTATAGTGCCAATAATTTTAAGTATCACATCTTTAGCTGTGACTCCTAACGGCAATTTTCCGTTTACATTTACCCTAAAATTTTTCGATTTTTTTTGTATTAATGTTTGAGTTGCTAACACATGTTCAACCTCTGAAGTTCCAATTCCAAATGCTAAAGCTCCAAATGCTCCGTGAGTAGCAGTATGGCTATCTCCACAAACTATTACGGTCCCTGGCTGAGTAAATCCTTGCTCTGGCCCAATAATATGAACAATACCTTGGCGCTTATCATTCATATCAAATAACTCAACATCAAATTCTTTACAGTTATTTCGCAAAACATCTACTTGTATTTTTGAATCTTTATCTTTTATTCCTTTTGAACGGTCAGTAGTTGGAACATTGTGATCGGCAACAGCTAATGTTAAGTCAGGTTTTCTGACTTTTCTTTTTTGAAGCCTTAGACCCTCAAAAGCTTGAGGGCTAGTAACTTCATGGATAAGATGTCTATCAACATAAATCAATGAAGTTCCATCTGACTGTTGATGGACAAGATGGTCTTCCCATATCTTATCGTATAGTGTTTTTGGCATTTTCAAAGAATAAATTATTTTTTTTCTTCTTTTTTGAGGTCTTTTTTTATAACTTCTTTTTCAGTAACAACATTTTTTTTGTCTTCTTTTTTTTCTTTTTTAGTATCATCACTTCTTATCTCTTCAACTTTTCTCGCCAAAACAACTTCTTCGCTCTCTTGAGTCTTAGTAGATACATCAACTCCTATTTTCTTTTTAATTTTTTCAGCTATTCTCGCTGACTTTCCTTTTCTATCTCTTAAATAATATAGTTTAGCCCTTCTTACTTCACCTGATCTTATTACTTTTATAGAAGCCACTATTGGACTATATAGAGCAAAGGTTCTTTCTACCCCTTCGCCAAATGAAATTTTTCTTACAGTAAAAGATGAGTTAATGTCCCTATTTTTTTTAGCTATGCATACACCTTCAAAATATTGAATTCTCTCTCTTTTTCCTTCAACTATTTTTACTCCAACTCTAATAGTATCTCCAGGAGCAAATTCTGTTATTTTTTTATTTGCAACAATTTTTTTAAGGTTTTCTTTATTTATGTCTTCAATATTTTTCATTTTTTTTTCTTTTTATTATTAGTATATTTTTTCCACAAATCAGGCCTATGGCGTTGTGTTATAGCCTCAGATTGAGATAAACGCCAGTCTTTAATTTTGGCATGATCGCCAGATAATAATACCTCGGGAACACTTTTTTCCTCCCAAATTTGAGGTTTTGTAAATTGAGGATATTCTAATAATCCATTTTCAAAGCTCTCGTCATTTTTTGACATTTCGTTTCCCAGTACATCAGGTAATAGCCTTATAATAGAATCAATTAATACAAAAGACGCTGACTCGCCTCCAGACAAAATATAGTCCCCAACACTAATCTCTTCTATGCCTCTTGTGCTTAAAATTCGTTCATCGACTCCTTCAAAATGCCCACATATTAAATTAATAGTTTTTTCTTTGCATAGATCTTTTGCAAATTTTTGATCAAATTTTTTTCCTCTTGGAGAAAGATAAAAAATCCTTTCACCTTTTTTTGAATTATTATCTATAGATTTTGCTAAGACATCTGGTTTTAACAGCATACCGCTTCCGCCACCAAATGGAGTATCATCTACTGTTTTGTGTTTATCTTCAGCTGAGTCTCGTATGTTTATAACCTCTAAGTTCCATACTTTTTTTTTTAATGCTTTCCCATATAACCCTTTGTTTAAAGGGCCAGGGAAAATTTCTGGATACAAAGTAAAAATTCGAGCTTTCCACATTATAATATTATTTTGATAATTTTGTTGCTCCAGTTTCTTGATGAACAACTTTTCCATCTTTAAATTTGTAAAAAGACATCACAGCTTCTTTATTGCCATCCTTAAAGCTTACGAAGGCATGATCAAAACCTACATTATCATTCTCAAAAAGTACTCTGACTTTATCTTTTTTAACATCTTTCATGCCTATCCATTTTACAACATCTTCTTTGGTCAATGTTTTACCCGATGCATGCATTACGAATTTATACTCATCATGTATAACTTCTTTAGCTAAATTTGAGTCACCATCATTTATTGCTTTTGTAATTTTTTGTATTATTGACATTATTTCTTCTCCTCTTTCTTGGCTTCCTGTTTAGGAGCTTCTTTCTTAGGTTCTTCTTTCTTGGCTTCCTGTTTAGGAGCTTCTTTCTTAGGTTCTTCTTTCTTGGCTTCCTGTTTAGGAG
>MDTB01011853.1_pt1 | contig 50972 bp, 50 predicted proteins | sample 811161 | NCBI WGS metagenome assembly MDTB01 (sample SAMN05326650, study PRJNA326480) | marine metagenome | isolation source: seawater | place: Mediterranean Sea | collected 2009
ACCTGCATCGTATTGGCTGCTTTTTGGTCCGCGCTCCCGGACTTGAACCGGGGACCCCCTGATGGCTGCCCACAACCTTGTGTTTCCAGTCTACAGTCAGGTGCTCTAGCCAACTGAGCTAAGCGCGGCTGGTCCGAGCGGCAAGCAGGAGACTTATGTCCGTTTCCGGAAAGTAGTCAATTCGGCTTGCATCAAGATGGCCAATAATCGACCCTGTGGGTGTGCTGCCTCCCTCAATCATTAAGAAGGCCAAGAAATCGATTGCCTGCATCCATTTGGGGTGGAGGGCAATACATGACGGTAGGTAATACGCCAGCTTGGGGGGCCATGAGCCAGCCAGGCTCATCCACCGCTCTCACAGATGAACAGCTCGAGAGTTTCGGACCGCCCGATCCGCGCATTCTTGTTTGCGGGTGCGGCGGTTCCGGCAATAACACGATGAATCGCATTACGCACATAGGTGTGGAAGGAGCGATAACGGTAGCGATAAACACCGATAAGCAGCATCTGGACAATACCCGCGCCCAGCAGAAGCTACTCGTTGGGAGGCATATCACGAGAGGGCTCGGAGCAGGGGGTGACCCCCACATGGGCCGTAAGGCTGCTGAAGCTGGCAGAGGCGTGATAACTCAGATCGTGAATGGAGCGGACCTGGTATTCGTGACTGCTGGTCTCGGCGGAGGGACTGGGACAGGGATAGCGCCCGTGGTAGCGGCAGAGGCCAAGAGGGGCGGTGCTCTCGTGGTTGCGATTGTCACCACGCCATTCGCCGTTGAGAGGAAGATGCGGATGCAACGTGCTTTGGAGGGCCTCGACCTTCTCCGGGGAGCTGCCGATGCGGTCCTCGTACTGGACAATAACCGGCTCCTCCAGTTCGTTCCCAATCTCCCTCTCGAAGAGGCCTTCAGCATCATGGATCAGCTGATTGCGGAGATAATCAAGGGCATAGTCGAGACGATCACCGTTCCAAGTTTGATAAATCTGGACTTCGCTGATGTCCGATCCATCATGAAGGGGGGAGGCGTGACGATGATGCTGTATGGGGAGAGCGACAAGGGGCCGGAGGAAGTCGTCCACGAGGCCATGAATCACCCTCTTCTCGATGTTGACATTGAGGGTGCGACTGGTGCGCTTATTCATGTGACTGGGGGTTCTTACATGACGTTGGAGCAGGCCAATCAGGTTGTGGAGTTGATGACTGCGAAGCTCGCTCCTGATGCCCAGGTAATATTCGGCGCCCGACAGGATCCTGCCTTCGGGGACACGATCAAGGTGATGTCGATAATCACAGGAGTGGCCGGGGATAGGCTCTCAGGGGGATCAATGGCCGCGGATCTTCTCGGGGATGCACTAAATATAGCTCGAAAGAATGCTCGGGATGAAGACGGACTGCATAGATTTGATGGTTAGAACGCACGTATCCCCCATAGGTTGAAACACGAGAGTATTGACATGATTGCCATGATTGGGAAGAGAATCACTGCATTAACTCTGCTTGCGGTTATGCTAATCGCAGTCACTGGCGCGCCTGCCTCTGCACAGGCGGCGGATGCCAAGCAGCCCTCTGTTGAGAATCCTCACATGCACATTTGGGGAACCGACAATATAGGCCAGTGCTGGACTCATTTTGATGCGAATGAGACTACCTCTGCCGTAGATGGATATGGAGAAAAGGAATTTGCACAAAATCAGCAGGTTGATGTCAACTTCAATTGCGCTATGTCGGAGTCCTTCAAGGAAGACATGTACCTCAATCCAAATGGGACCATCAGGATAGATGTGGGCGTCTATGTCCAGTCAGGCGATTGTAGCGATACGGCAGAATGTCAAGAGTTACGAATCTCTCTGATGAAGGGGAGTACCGTAGTTGCTGTGAATGAATTCGCAACAAATTCCTTTGAGGACGAGCAGGTAATCTGGGAAATCCCTGTAGTAGACAATATGACAAGATGGAACAAGAGTTTTGAAGAGCCACAATTACAATTTGAGTACTCTAAACCCAATCCTGGAGGATTAGAATGTGTTGTATTCGATTGTACGGGCGTTTTCAGATTGTATTATTCGAATAACCAAGAAGGTATGACCACGGAGATTCTCTTCCCGGTAATCAACGCCTCGGATCCAATCGCCGTAGGTGGAGATGATGGTCCTCCCTCCACAGGAGACAGTGGCTTATTGCCCGGATTCGGACTTCTTGCGGGAGTGGGTTCACTAGCAATCGGAGCTGTAGCGGCAAGCAGACTGCACCGCGAAAACTGATGGGGATCACAGGGACTCTGCGTCAAAATCCGATTCTTCGCCGGTTTCTAGATTCTTGATTCTGACCTTTCCGGCTTGCCATTCCTCTGGCATGACCATGACGAGCCTCTGTGCACCCGTTCTTTCAGCATGCCTGAATGCCCACTTCATCCTCTTGTCATCCAGAACTAGATCGACCGCTCTCCCGGATGCCCTGAGCCTGGATGCAACCGCCATGGCGGCTGGTCTCATGCCCTTGTCCAGAGGGATTACTATGTCCTCGTTACCACTGGGCAAATGCGGTATCAGGCCCTTAACTCTGAGGAGTTCCAAGATTACCATATCGCCGAAACCAAACCCAGTGGCCGGGAGGTCCTTCCCCCCCAGTGTGGACAGCAGCCGATCATACCTTCCACCACCACATATCGCCCGGAGTTCGTTATCCCTGTCATGGGCCTCGAACACTGATCCTGTGTAGTATGCAAGGCCCCTAACAATAGAGGCATCAAAAGTCAGCCATCTCGTTATTCCGTAAGATTCGCACAGGGTGAATAGGTCTCTGAGTTCCTTCACAGCCGGGCTGTCGCTATCCAACTCAGTACTCAGATCATCAAGATCTTTTATTCCGAGTACTTTCCTTATCCTGGCTATCGAATCATGACTGTGACCTAAATCTGCGAGTTGCTGCTCTATGGCTTCTGAGGGGAGTTTGTCCATCTTGTCGATAACGATGCATGTCTTGGAGAAAGCCTCCCCCTCGATTCCAAGGGCTCCCAAGACCTCCTCTAGGACCTTCCTATTGCTCACCCGTATTACGAGATCGTCAGATTTCAGGCCGACGGCTCTGAAGAAGTGTACCAGTACCGAGAGCAGTTCGGCATCCGCCTCAAGACCGTGCATGCCCCATATGTCCACATTCCACTGGTAATGCTCCCTTCCGCGGCCCCTTTGAGTTCTTTCATATCTCCAGCACTGCGGAATGGAGTACCACTTGATGGGGGTGGGGAGCGCTCCCGATTTGGCCATGACCATCCGCGCCAGGGAAGGCGTCATCTCAGGTCTTAGAGCTACGCGCCTGCCGCCCTTGTCTTCAAAGTTATACAGCTGTGTTGTGATCTCTTCACCTGCCTTTCTCGTGTAGAGTTCCTCTCTCTCGAGGACTGGTGAATCGTACTCTTCGAAGCCGTGAGACCGGGCAGCGGCGTGAAAGTGTTCGAATAGCCAATTTCTGAGTCTCATCTCTTCCGGATAGAAGTCGCGAGCCCCTCGCACGCCGCCAGACACATCGGTCGCTGTTTGCGAATGCACTTCAAGACCTACGGCCCAACTTGACAATCTCTATGCGTTCCCGGACTGAAATGGTTCCATCGGACATCGGGAACGCGATGAATCTCAATGCAACAAATGAAAGGAAACCGAATGCAGCTGTATTAAGTGCCCAGATAGCAAGGTGATCGAAGCCCATGCTGTCTGCTAAAATAGCCTGGGAAAATGTGGAGATAATCAGTAGAATCGTGTACACAGTCATTGTAAGGGCGAGGCTTCGGCCATACGGCGAGATCGAACGGAATGTGAACCACCTGTGCATGGAGTGGGAGATTAGTGAGCTTAGGAGATAGGAAACTGACCAAGCACTCGCAGCACGGTATTCGATTCCCGCAGCCATGGAGTAGGCAACTGAGTACATGGCAAGGAAGATGAGAACATTCACTGTTCCAACAGCGCAAAAATACACGTACTCAACCGCAAGTGTACGTAAATTGTAATTCTCTAGTCGATGCTCGTTCATACGATTTCAGCGTCCATCACAGAGCCGCCAGAGACGGCAAATGGCTGATTCTCAAGCTCGGGTATCGGATCCCCCACTTTGAGGATAAAGGGATCTTCCCCGCCGGGTAACGTATCGATCGGCACGTCTGCCCCTTCCGGGACATTTCTGAACAATGGCCTTGGCTCAAGCACGTATTCGCCGGATAAGAGACACAGAGGGAATCCAGACTTCCCGGTTGGTACGACCCTGTTGACGAGCATGAGTCGATTCATGCTAATGAATAAGAACGCAGTTATCCCCCAGAAAATGAGGATTATCGTGATTCCTTTGGGATTTGTCGGGTTCCATGGATCTTCGACGGTCGCTAGCAAGTCCACGAAGAACGTGCCCATGAGTATCACGAACATTATCGGGAATCCGAGATACATGATGTAATCCCACCATTTTCCTATCCACCAATCATTGTCTCCCGTGTTGATGAAGTCGTCCCTGAATGACGAGACTCCGTGATCTAGGTAGTCGCGCATGGAGAAGCCCTCGACACCATTTTCCGTTTGCCAGACCTTGTATCTGGACCATCCGTACTTCCAGATAGCGTATGCGATGAAGAGGCCGCTGAACATCAGACCGTATCCCCAGATGTGATCTTGCACCTCAAGGAACTGAGGGAAGGCAACGCCTGTGGATTCATCCACCAATATCCAGGTAGCAGCGCTGGGGATCCCGAAGAGGAAAATTGCGATGCTGGTTAGGCCGACGGCCTTCTCTCTATTCACCCCGTGATCCACGAAATTTCGAACGCATAGCTCTACAGTCGATATCATCGAGGTCAAGGCGGCGAATGAAAGTGCGAGGAAGAACATAGCAACCATCGCGAGCTGGACTGCGGGCCCACCGGGAGCCTGCGCGAAAACCTCTGGAAGCACGAGGAATGTGATAGCGCTACTGCCTCCACTCACTGCAGACAAGGGGTCGTCGACAACGGAAAAGACTGCCATCATGACGGTTAATCCGGCTATGATCGAGATGCTATTGTTTGCGAGACACATGGTGGCTGCATTCAGGGTTGTGTCCTCGTCCTTCCTCATGTATACCGAATATGTGATGGCCATCCCCATTCCTGCCGAGCAAGACCAGGCGGATTGCGACAGGCCATTTATCCAAGTCTCTGGTTCCAAAAGATACTCGGGTTGTATGCTGAACATGTATACGAATCCATCGAGCGTGCCATCATTCAGGTCCATTACGAAAGCTAGAAACAACGCTGAGAATAGAAGAATGAACAAAGAGACCATCAGAATCACATTGACCTTCTCGATGGCCTTCGCTCCTTTCCATATCGCTGCCATCGTGATTAGCACGGCAAGAATTTGAAACATGACAACTTGGGATGGGTCTTGCAAGAAGGTATTCCAAACCTCAGTGGTGTCCACATCTGATCCTAACCCGCCTCGAACAGCGGTCTGGAAATAATTGATGCACCAACCGGTCACCACGGCGTAGTAGAATCCTATGGCTGTGGATATCCATGCAGTCCATAGCCCCATCCAGGCAAATTTTGGGCCATTGAAAATTCTGAATGTCCCCACGGTACCGGTCCTCGATCGCTTACCGAGGGCGAATTCAGCGATAACCAGCGGGATGGACCACAGGAAGAGGAAAATCACCCATGGAACTAGGAATGAGCCACCGCCATTAGCGCCGACCATTCTGGGGAATCGCCATATGTTACCCGTCCCTATCGCAGCGCCTATCGTGGCGAATATCAGTCCTAGTCGGCCGCTGAATTGGTCTGATGAATTGCTCATTCATGGCCCTCCGATGGGAGGGACAGAACCGGCGCATCTTCATCGAACATGGTTCTCAGAAGAAAAGCCAAGCCACCCCACACGACACCAGCGATGAATATGAACATAAGAACAGACAAAATCGCTGACCCGAACCCTGCGCGGTAGGGCATTGTAAGTTCGTAGTAGTTCCCTCCGTCCTCGATAGTAGGATATGTGAATGGGAATGCTCCATTAGTGGTTCCGAGTTGTGCACGATACTGTAGTTTCCCCACTGATGTATCTGGTATCGGAACGGCACTGGTCAGCACTGTACCATTTGTGCCATCCTTCAACTGACAGTCATCTCCTGAGGCCGTGAAGGGTGCTTTCTCCCAGGGTACTACTCTCCATTCCGTTGGACCGTAATCATTCTGCAGACGGTTCGGCTCAACAAATCGCCATGAGAGATACGACCTATCTTCTTGAGTGGAGAAGGGGAAATACGGATCGAGACAAAGATCGATTTGTATGTCTCCCTTTTCGGGAATGCTCACCTCAGAAGGAGTTTGTATCCAATGTCGTGCACTCATATTCTCTAGCCCATGAACTGCCCTGAAACGTGGGTCGTCGGCGATTTCGACCATGTAGAATGGAACGCCCAGGTTTCGAACTGCAATTTGGCTTATGTCGTCCGGATTTTCATGGAAGTTGTTTCCGATCTCCATCGTGTAGCAGTATGAGTTGTGAACGCCGTAGTGCCAATCGCAAAAGTCTCCTGATGTTGGATAAAGATCCGAGGATTGCAGATTTTCATACAGTGTCATTTGAGCCATCTGATCCCCGTGATAGACCAGATATTCATGGTCGGGGGACTCGCAATCTGTGCAGTGCCCCCAAGGATACAGGACGAGTTCCGAGAATGAATGCCATGTCAGTGTAGCCTTGAAATCGGATGCTCCGTCATTATTGTCGTCGTTCATCTCAGTCATATCTTGAATGAATTTGGTCTCTGGTTCGCTGTTACCTCCGAGCCAGTCCTCATCGACCAACCCATCTGCATCATCATCCTTGCCATCGACGTGATCCTCGTTTAGACGCAGGTCCCCATCTTGATCTACGGTATCAACGGGACCATTGTAGACGTCATTGTTCACACCTGCATAACAGGCCCCGGGAATCAGTGGTCCTGTGGCCCCTAAAGGCGCTCCCCATTCAAACTGATAATTCCTATTCAGATCCACCCCATCACAGCCCTCGTCAACGGCTTCATCGAGATCCGGGATCGGCGTGACTCCGGTGACCGTGTTATCCCGGAGGTTCTTCCTCCAACCGCTCCTCGGGCATTCCTCATACGCATTCGCAGTTGTCGCCCCGTTGCAGTTGTTCGCGAGCCAGTCTGTCTGATCGTAGATTAGCCCGTCAGTGTTCAATATTGGTATGAGGTAGATCTCTCTTGTGTCGACGAGGTCGGTGATGTATTGCTCGGAGAAGTCTTCGTCCACGCCCAAGTCGCCGGGTCCGCATGAAACGCCGTCTCCGTTCGAGTCCTGAAACGAGGCATTGAGGCTCAGACAGTCCCCATCGTCATCAATCCCATTCCACGAATCTTCATCGATCAGCCCGTCCCCGTCATTGTCTATTCCCGCTTGGCCGTAGTAGTATGCAACGGTTTCCAAGAACAGCATCGGGACCTCGTAAGACATCCACTCCCTTGCATGGTGGTTGCCGACCAGCATTACATCCGGGCGTTCGGGATAGTTTCCAGCATCCCCATTGAATGGGTTGTAGTCCCCGTTTTCCACGCCTGATGTGATTTTTACCCATGGACTTGGATTGTTGTAGAACCATCCCTTGTAGTCGTCGAGTGAGGTTTCTTGGCCACGGTCGTTTAACCCCCCGAATAATCCCTCATGAAATGATATGATGTCAGGGTTAGTATCAGCTAGATACTGCATTCTGGCCTTTGTAGACTCATAATCGTGATACTCTCGGAATTGAATTTGAGCGTTTCCACCCCAGGGAAACGTCCCACTGGCGTATTCCTCAGACCAAATGTCAGTTGGTTCGATTGTTGACGGCGTCTCCTGTGCGATTGCTGCAGGGGCGATGGCTGCAGGCGCTACAACTGAGAGCATGAATGGCAGCAACAAGCAGGTTACACGAGTTCTGAGGCCCCTTGCAACCTTCGCACGGACCCCCCCATTCACCGCCTCCATAGGTGTACGTGCAGGGACATATGCTTCAATCCCTCGGAGAAGTGTGGTTCCTCACGAAGTACTGGGGGGCGTTTATCAGGACCCCCATTAGGGGACACTCCATGAGTGAAGCAGTTGCGGGCGACGGCCCATTCTCCGACTTCGGGTTAGAGGCAGACATCGTGGGGTTCTCAGCGGGGACTCTGGCATGCATAGCAATCATTGGAATTCTGTCACTCTTGATCGGGCATTTTTTCAGAAAGTCAGTACTTCCTAGAATCTTAGGGAGAATGTTTGGTCAGGAAATGAAATCAGGGGATATGCTGGGGACTAGAGGGTCTCGAGCGGTTGGGTTTGCTGTGACGTTAGTCTTTTTCGTAGAGTTTGTTGAGATTCTGGATGGCACAGTTACGCCCGTATGGGACGATGGTCTCGTCAATAAGGCACTCTCATCGACTGTTTCTCTCTACATACTCGTGTTCCTAATCGCCGCATACGGGCTGGTTGGTTCCGTCGGAGCAATACTATCCGATGATGAGGACAGCAGTGCATCGCAGAAATCTCTGGTGAGCATAGGCGAGTCATTAGGCAGGATGGGCGTATTTGTCCTGGGCGCCTTCGTCGTGGCTGGTGTCGCGGGTTTTGATCTGAATGGAATTATTGCAGGTCTTGGAATCACGGGTCTCGCACTGGCTCTAGCCGCTAAAGACTCAGTGTCCAACATGTTCGGTGCTCTATCGATCATAATAGATAGGCCCTTCAATCTCGGAGATTGGGTAAAAGTGGGGGGAATAGAAGGCGAGGTCATTGACATAGGGATGCGCATGACGGTACTGAGGACCGGCCTTGATACGATCATCACCGTTCCGAACGCCAACCTTGTGAATTCACCGATAGAGAATTTCTCTCAACGTCGTTTCAGGAGAGTGGTGATGCCGTTTGAATTCGAGGTGTCTAGTGAATCGGGGGCCTTACAGAGTTTCTGCGAGAAAATGTCAGAGATGCTGAATGCCGATGAGCGGACGGTCAACGAACAGTCATCATGGGTGAAGATACTCTCGATGGGATCGTCGAGCATCGTGGTTCAGGCGAATTTCTACACCCAGCAGTCTTCTGACGTGCAGAGAGCAATGAGCGAGGACGCTCTTGTGGAGGCAAAGAAGCTCTCAACCGCTCTCGGTCTTGAGTTCCACGAGCCACGACTAAGGCGTTCTTGAGGTGTCAAGATGGGATTATTGATCCTTATTCGTCATGGTCAATCCCTCTGGAATGCTCAGAACAGATTCACAGGATGGGTGGATATCGAGCTTTCAGAGAAAGGGATGGGTGAGGCGAGGAGTGCTGGAAAAAAACTCAGTGAGATCGAATTCGATGCTGTGTATGCCAGTGGGCTTGTCAGGGCCCAGCGCACGGCTGAGATAATACTGGACATCAACCATTCATGGAGCGGGGAAGTAATACATGACTCTCGGCTAAACGAACGTAATTATGGCGATCTCCAAGGCAGGAACAAGCAAGAATGTCGGGAAGAGTTTGGAGAGGAGCAGGTCAAGAAGTGGAGGAGGAGTTTCGAAGGTGTCCCCCCTGGTGGTGAAAGCCTTCGAATGACATCAGAGCGGACATTACCCTGTCTGTTTGAACAGATTGTTCCAAATCTTGAATCTGGCAGGACTGTTCTCGTCGCTGCCCATGGAAACTCACTTCGCTCTATTGTGATGGAGATAGAAGGCCTTGGTCCTGACGAGATAGTGAAGAGAGAGATTCCGACTGGTGTGCCCATGGCCTACAGTTACGAATCAGGCGTATGGGAAGCAGTACAGGTTACGTAAATATCGACTCTGGCTTTGGAGCCATATACCGATATAGGCCATTCATCACAATGTAAACAGAGACTCCTGCTGCGGCTGCTGTAAAGGATATCTGAGTCGGCTCCAACATGGATGCTATGATGCCCAAAAATGCAGACGAAGCCCCTACAAGGGAAGCGGCAGAGAATATTCTTATGGTGAATAATTTTCTCTGGATAGAGGCGACGTTTCTCAGGATATAATCCGTTCTTGGTGATGTTGGGGATGAGTTCTCGAAAGTATCGAATTTTGAAGTAAGGGCCTGTTCATATTCCCATATCGACAATCCTCCTCCGATAATCTGTATGGCCCTGTGGGGCTTCACGCCCCCGGTTCTTCGGCGACCTGGGTGACTAGACCACCCCCTTATCGCAGCGAGTCTTAGTTTTTCGAAGTCTTCAGTCTCGACATTTCCATGTGTTATTTCGCCGATATTATACAGTAGAGCTGCTAAATCTCTCAAGGCTGGCCATTCGATGCCTCTCGATCTTGATGCGGCATCTGACGCCCCACACATGGGTGGGCGCAGTCGCATAACCCCATCGTATGACTCCGAAAAGCGATCTAGAGACACCTTGCCTAGAGAAAGCATAGCAGGCATTCCCGGTTTGAATGGGGCTCTCCACAATGTTCTACTCTTGGTGGCCTCTTCCAGCTTCGTAATCGATGAATTCCAGGCACGAGAGTCAGATGGGCCTGTCCATTGGGAGGATAGGTCCTCTTGGGCAGAAGCCAATGCTCTGGCGCACCTTTCCAAGAGTTGAGTTGCTGAATCCATATCTCGAGACGCGATATGCTGTAACATAACCTCCTCTGCATCAGATGAATTGGATTCATCCTTCCAAAAGAGGATAATGTCAAGTCCTTCGATGGATAGCCCCCCCACTGGCCACTCAACTCGATTGTTTTCCGATCTCATTCTAGCCCGCATGCCGGAAACTGGCCACTGAGAAAACTCGGCCCGATACGATCCGCTTCTACTTTCAATCATGATCTTCCTTCCGCGGCTATCCAGTGAAATCAGTTCTACCGGAACGTCTCCCCAGGCCTCAAAAAATTGAGTGCATTTAACCCACTCTTCGATTGACTTAGGAGCATTTTCGAAGAGTATTTTGTGTATTCTTGACCCCAGTACTTCGACCATTGTGATGGGCGTCTCGGAGTCGGGCTCTGCGGGGGCATCAGGAGACTCCATGACAGTAGGATTAGGTATACCCGTATCAGACGAACGGTCAGAACATTGAACCCAGAGGCTCGGTCAGGTGATATTGTGGCAGGCCAGCATTCCGAAATGCCCTTAGCCGTAGACTTGGATGGAACCCTCATTCTCACGGACATGAGTTGGGTGTCTATTCGCAGAGTTTTACTCCCGAGGCCATGGAGGATTTTCAGATTTGTTTGGCTTGAGATATCAGGCCAAAGAGCGGTTTGGAAACAGCGACTGGGGAAATTACTGAAGTTTGATCCTGCAGAGTTGGAATTTCACCCTTCGTTCATGGAATGGGTAACTGGCGAATACGCACGTGGAAGAGAGTTGTATCTCGTGACAGCGTCTGATCGGCTAATTGCGGAGTCCATTGCTGCGCATCTTGGCATATTCAATGACGTGATGGCCTCAGACGGCGATGTAAATCTCAGAGGGGCCAATAAGGCCGAGGCTCTTACAGCGAGGTTCGGAAAGGGTCAGTTCGGATATGCTGGGAACAGTCACATCGATATTCCGGTTTGGGAATCTGCAGGAGAAGTGATAGTCGTTAATCCGGAGAAGGGGCTGATAGACTTGGTTGGCGATTCTGCAGACATCATCTTCACGTGAGGGGCGTTCATGGCAAATCGTAGAGGGTGGCTCGGTCGATCTATAGACAGATCTGCAAAGTGGATGCTTAGATTCAGGATTTTCAGAGCACTGGGGAAATGGGTTGTCAATTCTCGGCTCGCATGGAGTCTTGTCAGCAGAATTGAACGTGTGAGGGGCGTGAGAGCGCGTTCTAGGCTCCGTGGTCTTGATTCTTCTGAGCTTCCCCAGCATATCTCAATCATAATGGATGGAAATAGAAGGTTTGCATGGACTCATTCTATGGAATCTGGACAAGGACACTCGGCTGGAAAAGAACGACTGAAAGAGGTGATGAAGTGGGTCTTAGATCTTGATATACCTTATCTTACAGTCTATGCCTTGTCTAGTGAAAATCTCACTAACAGGACTCAAGAAGAAATTGAAATCTTATTCGATCTATATGTCCAAGGCCTGAATGAGATTTCAGTTGATCCGCTTATCCATGAGAATGGGGTTCGCGTCAATGCCGTGGGGCGTCTCGATTTGCTTCCAGAACGAGTTAGAAATGCAATATCCGAAGCTGAGGAGGTTACTCGTGAGTACAAGAATTTCACATTCACCGTATGTCTAGCATACGGCGGAAGAGAAGAGATAATCGATGCTGTCAAATCATTAGCGAGGGATCATGCTGAGGGAGATCTTGAGATTGATTCGATAGATGCGAATGCTATATCATCGCGGCTGTATACTTCTGAGTTGCCAGACCCAGATCTTGTGATCAGGACTAGCGGAGAGGAGCGCATATCGAATTTCCTTCTCTGGCAGATAGCATATTCAGAATTGTATTTCACAGATATTCATTGGCCATCTTTCTCGAGACAGGACCTGTACTGGGCAATCGAAGATTATGTTTCTAGAGGACGCAGATATGGCTCGTAGGGGATGTGATGTCTGCGGTGCTGATGGCTACAGCTCACCGTCGGTGACGGTTGATGCAGTCGCAACTAGGGTGCGTAATGGGGCGATTGAGGCCCTAATGATACAGAGAGGAGCGAATCCGCCAGAATGGAAGGGCAAGTGGGCCTTCCCAGGAGGCTTCGTTGATGTGGGCGAGGACCCACTTGATGCGGTTCTACGAGAATTGAGAGAAGAGACGGGGGTATATGGTCGAAATCCGACTCTTCTAAGTGTGCTGGGTTCACCCGGAAGGGATCCAAGGAAGCATTGTGTGGGCCTATTCTACAGGGTTGATGTGGACGGAGACTCCAAGCCTTCAGCAGGCGATGATGCGGTTAATGCAGACTGGGTGCCTCTTGGAATGATGGATGCTGAAAATGTCGCAGGGGACCACATACAAGTGATTGGCATGATTAGTAATGCTGAATGACTGAATGCAACAGGCGAGGGTATGTACGAGAAACGCGCGGTCGACCTCGGAGGGCTTCGATTGGCGCCCTACAGCCCATGCATAACCGTTGGAAATCACATTTGGGTAGCGGGCCAGATTGGAACTGATGGTGGAGATTCTCTCACGGAGCAAACAGTCACTGCTCTTCAAAAGATAGACAATCTCCTATCCGAAGCGGGGTCTTCAAAATCAGATTTGGTGAGGGTCACCGTCCTGCTTCTTGATATGTCTGACTTTTCCGAATTCAACGATATCTATGGTTCGTGGCTAGCAGGAACCGTACTTCCAGCAAGAGCGGCATACGCTGTGAAGGAACTGCCAGGAGGGGCCAAAGTGGAAATCGTCGCTGAGGCCTTTCTTGGAAGTGGGGAGAAATGATCGCGAATGCTGATCAGGGCAAGGTGCGTCTGTTCACGCCTGTCTTGGCAGTTGGCTGCGTCATAGTACTCGTTGGTTTTGCGATACGTGCATCGTTCGGTGTTTTTCAGATTCCCATTCAAGAAGAATATGGATGGGCAAGAGCGGAGTTTAGCCTGGCGATAGCAATTCAGAATCTGGCATGGGGCTTCGGGGCGCCTTTCTTCGGTGCCTTCGCTGAAAAAATGGGGGATAGACGGGCGATTGTCTTAGGATCGATATTGTATGCCCTGGGCCTCGTCCTCACAACAGGAGCAGATACGGCCATCTCGGTTCAACTCTACGAGGTTCTCGTCGGCTTCGGGATTGCAGGCACTGGTTTTGGGGTCATTCTAGCAGTAGTGGGGCGAGCAAGCGCGCCGGAGCATCGGGCAATGAGCCTTGCAATAGCAACGGCAGCGGGGTCTGCTGGACAGATAGTAGGCCCCATGGTGGCAGTCTTGCTTCTGGAAAGCATGCCATGGCAGTCGATATTCATCATATTCGCTGCTTCGATTCTTGCTGTGCTCCTGCTCCTGCCATTCATGAAATCTCCAGGTCTTGCGGCAAAGGAAGAGATCGGGGAAAGTCTTGGAGAAATACTTCGCATAGCCATGAAAGATCCATCATACATGATGATCTTCGTAGGCTTCTTTTCTTGCGGGTATCAACTTGCCTTTATTACAGCACATTTTCCAGCCTTGATCACAGAAATGAGTGCTCCTGTGGAGCCAATTGGCTGGTGCGGCGATTTAGGGATAGAGACAACCGCTGCATTGGGCGGGTTTGCAATTTCGGTAATTGGGGCAGCCAACATAGTTGGAACCCTGATGGCAGGATGGGCCGGCAAGAGATTCGGCAAGAAGTGGCTTTTATCGGGGATTTACGCAGGCCGATCTATTGCGGCGGCTTGGTTTATTTTAACTCCAATAACCGCCAACACCGTGCTGATATTCTCATTCGCAATGGGCTTTCTCTGGCTTGCAACAGTTCCACTAACCAGCGGATTAGTGGCACATATATACGGGATAAGATATATGGCAACATTGTATGGAATAGTATTCTTTTCTCATCAAATGGGCAGTTTCGTCGGGGTCTATCTCGGGGGTGTTCTTTACGACGTATATGGCAGCTACACTATTGTTTGGTGGATAGGTATAGCAGTAGGCGTTTTCTCATCATTGATTCATCTCCCAGTACGAGAAGAATCCCGACTTGTCCCGGTAGTACCCCAAATTGGCAACGCTTAGGAGTACGCGCATCTGGTCTGAGCTGTGAGCGTGTTCAAGGCCTACGATATACGTGGCATAGCGGGGTCTGAAATTGACTCCGCTTTTTCTAAAAGACTAGGGCAGTCCATCGTGGACTTTACAGGAGCTACTTCGATAGCTGTAGGGCGCGATATTCGAACATCTGGAGAGGAATTGCATAACGCAATGATGGATGGAATAAGATCATCTGGTTGTGAAGTTGTAAATCTCGGAGTGGTGCCCACGGGAGTTGTTTATCGCTCAACTGTGGATATGGAGATAGACGTGGCTGTAGTGATTACGGCAAGTCACAACCCCCCTGAGTATAATGGATTCAAGATTGTCCATTCCGGTTTGCCATTGGCAGGAAGGGATCTCCAGGATCTGAAAGCCGTTTTCAATTCGATATCAGAAGAAAAAAGGAGTCTTGATGGCGCCTTGATTGACAGGACTGATTATGTTAATTCCGTCATAGAAGAGATTGTGAAAGATATAGGGCCAATAGGACGAAGAATAGTGGTTTCAGTTGATGGCGCAAATGCTGTTCCTGGGCCGTATATTTTAGATCTATTCGAGAAGTTGGGTGTTGAAACTATAGCAATTAACTGCGAATGGAATGCTGAATTCCCTGCGCACCCAGCTGATCCGACTCGTCCTGCCAACATGATGGAGTTGTCAGCCAAAGTAGTGTCTTCGGAGGCTGAGTTTGGTATCGGCGTAGACGGAGACGGCGATAGGATAGGCGTAGTTGATGAGAATGGGAGATTCATCCACCCAGATCGTTTGATTGGACTTTTTGCCAGGGATATCTTGCTTAATGGAGTATCAGGTAAACATTCGGAAGAGAGCCGTACTATCCTGTATGATGTGAAATGCAGTATGGGTGTTGAAGAGGCCATAGTAACGAGTGGTGGAATTGGTCGAATGGTTAGGACGGGGCACTCGTTTATGAAAATGGAATTAGCCACCTCTCCTTCGATAAGATTCGCCGGAGAAATGTCCGGCCATCTTTTCTTCAATGATCGCTGGAATGGATTTGACTGTTCACTCTACAACGGTGCGAGGCTCATAGAGCTCGTGGCAAGGTTGTCTGATCCTAAGAATGGCAGCATTGGATTCTCCGATCTACTTTCTTCGGTTCCAGAGTATCCATCAACGGGAGAATCGAAAATAAGTTTTGAAGGTGGGCGAGATGAGATAATGAAATCGGTGCGCTCATCATTTTCAGACTTGCAGTTCTCAGAGGTCGACGGAGTGCGGGTTGAATATCCGGATGGATGGTTCCTATGCAGGCCCTCTAACACAGAGCCGGTCTTAATCATGAGAGCCGAGGGTCGGACAGAAGCTGCGCTAGAGTCTATCCTATCGGATGTCCATGCCCGCATAGGCGGGGTAATCAATCTTAGAGATCTGCGTTGAATCACTCGTCGTCGAGATCGTTTCCGTTCATGAGGAGCGGAAGTGCGACGATAAGTCCGCAGCATACTGCTCCGATAGCGGTGAAGACGAGTCCTGCACCAGCTACGAAGCTGCCGAGTCCTTCGGCCCCTACTGCGTCTCCGACCTCATCGGCAATCATCCCGAGGAAGACTGACTGGAGTATTCCTTGAAGAGCATATACTCCAACGGCACCGAACCCAATCCAAACGCCCTGCTTCTTGTAGCCCCATAGGAGGAAGCCTGCGTAAGCGAACAATCCAGCAGAGACAGCAGATAGAAGTGGAGATACATAAAACCACCATGAGTAAGAGGTTTCATCAGCAGACCAAAGTTCAATTTGATCACCGGCATCTACCAGGCCCAACAGTGCCATGATAAACCAGATTCCACCAAGAAGCATGGCAAGGGCTCCGAAAACCCTTGGCCCACCACTCTTCTGATTTGCATAAACGATCGTTGTTCCGGCTGGTGCAGATGTTGCTTCGCCCTCTAGGGTCATAAGCGATTGTTAAACTTCTACAAATTTAACCTTGGTGCCGACAACAGGGTGAGAATATTACCGATTTGCTTATTCCGGGAATGCGGACGGATGGTTTGTTGCCACTGTAGCTTAGCCTGGTTGAGCGTCTGATTCGTAATCAGAAGGCCGGGAGTTCAAATCTCCCCAGTGGCTCCATCATACGAGTAGGCCACGTTCTCCGAGTATGCTTTGGGATGTCTCGAATGATCGTTCGAGTGCCTCAATAACGGGCATCCTGCCTCCAGAGAGCATCGTTAGAGTGGCGCCTCCCCCCGAGCTGTTGTGCGTAACTCGCATGGCGGCGCCTCTTGCTTCAACTAGGGCACTGGTGTGGCCACCTCCGATTATTGTGGTTGCGTCAGTTTCTATGCACATGTTCAACACCTCTATGGTTCCAAAAGCGAAATTTTGTTTCTCAAAATAAGATGCGGGTCCGTTCCACAACACGCAGGATGCGCCCATGACTATCGGCCTCAACCCCATCAAAGTGCTGAGGCCCACATCGTAGATTGGATGAGGCGTAGGGAGTTGCTGAATCGAAAGCGGTTCTCTGGATCCGTTCAGTTCAATGGCTAAGTCTTCTGGAAGAATCACCTTCTTTCGATATTTGGATAATATGCGTTTAGCCATTTTTGTAGTCTCGTCGACGAATGGTTCGACCTGTGACCTTGCGAAATCTGCGTTTGATTTCCCTATGTCTAAACCGTCTGCCATCAACATAAAATTTCCAACTACTCCGAGAAATGCCACTGTGTCAACGATGTTCCTCTCGAGCAAATTGGTTGCGACTCGGAGGGAATCGTCGGCTTTGGCCCCCCCCAGCAATGCTACATAGGGCCTTGGTGGGTCTTCTACAGCAATGGAAAGAGCATCGATCTCACGCTGCATGAGTCCTCCTGCCACAGAAGGCAGTTTACGTGTAAAACCCGTTAAGCTAGGAGATGACCGATGTGCGGCGCCAAAAGCGTCATTGACGAAGATATCAAAATGGGGTTCTAAATTCTGTATTATCTCAGAAGTTTCCTGTTCCTCTATCTCACCCTTCAGCAGGTTTTCATCAGGATGTAATCTGACGTTATCCAACATTAGAACATCGCCTGGATGCATCGAATCTATTGCAGCCGTTGCTGATGGGCCGCATACATCTGGTACGAAATCTACAGGCCGGCCGAGGAGTTGGGAGAGTCTGTTCGCGTGTCTTTGGAGATTCGTAAAGTCGAATCTTCCAGGCCTGGACTGATGTGCAAGGATTGTGACCGATGATGATTCTAATTTCTGGAGAGTGGGTATAATTGATCGGATTCTCTTATCGTCAAGGAATTCTTTCGTGGAAGGGTGCACGGGTAAATTTAGGTCTGCACGATACAGAATCTTCAGACCATCGAGCTTGATATCGTCGAGTCCGAGGACTTTCGGCACATGGGGTCCTCTGGTCACTTGGATTTGACTGTGTGGTGAAATTGATGCATCCGAACTGTCTATGCATCCGGACTTGGACGGAGACGCATGGACTTCGCTATGAGCGGGCCGGAAGGTGAAGATTGGCGCGTTCCTGTATCTGAACTGACTAATCGTAGGAAGAGGGTTTCTGATGCTCTAGCAGAAGCCGGATACGAATCCGTCATGATAGAAGATCCCATTGAGTTGTACTGGCTAACCGGGGGTAGGCAGAGCGGCATGCTCGTCATAGGGGCATCTGGCACCGATGTGGAAACCACCCATTTAGTGAAGAAGTCCCTTCCAAGGGCCATTTGGGAGTCTGGGGGGAGTGATTCGCCCGACCCTGTGATTCAACAACCGAGATCTTCAGATTTGGAAAAGGGACTCAAATCTGTAGGGGTCACCAAGACTCCAGCAATGTTGGATTCGACGCTCCCCCATTCTCGGAAGAGATTCCTTTCGAAGTGTCTTTCAGGACTTGAAGATAGTAAAGAAGACGCTTCTAAGATGCTTCATCGACTCAGGGAAACTAAGAGCTCGTGGGAGATTGATCAGATTCGAGAATCCGGACGTGTGAATCATGAGATGTTTCTTGCAGTGGCTGAAAGATGTGGAGATGGGATGACTGAGTTAGATGTGGCATCAGTCGCTGAAGAAGTAAGTCGGAAAAGAGGATTTGGGGGGCGCATCAGAATGAGGCGATGGCCGATGGATTGTGACAGAGCGGTTGTTGCTGCTGGGCGTTCGGGAGGTGTTCCCTCATTCTTTGATTCGGCAATAGGGGGGTCTGGTGCGAATCCGATGGCACCACTTGGCTCAGGTCACAGACGTATAGAAAATAGGGTTCCAGTTTTGGTAGATATCGTCCATGTGCACCGAGGATATATCTCAGATTGCACGAGAATGTTTAGCTCTGGTAGCCTGCCTGAAATTTGGATCGAGAGATTGAATGATATGGTTGAAATTAGAGATTCGGTAGTGAATAAGCTCGGCTCTGGCGGAACTTGCTCCGAAGCTTGGGAATTAGGAAGTGATCTTGCTATTGAAATGGGGTATGCGGAGCACCTCATGGGAATGAAGTCGCACCAAGCAAAATTTCTCGGTCATTCTGTTGGGTTGGAGTTGGACGAATCGCCGGTTCTAGCTAATGGTTTTGACAGGGCGATGCACGAAGGATGCATCATGGCAATAGAACCCAAAGTGGTCTACGATGATGGAGCGGTGGGGACCGAGGACACATGGGTTGCAGGAAAAGATGGGCTTGAGTGTCTGACCTCTGGCAAGTCTTTTCCGCTGTACGTAGAGTGGTAATATGCCGGGCAAGACGAGAGATTACGCAGCCATAAGTCTTGCACGGATTCTGAAAGAAAGGACCGACCCGCATGGGTATCCGATGAATGATGAAACGATAGTTCAGAGGCTTGCAATAAGTGATGAGGGGGGTGTGAAGATATGGTTGAAGCCGAAGATGCCGCACTGTCCGTGTTGCCTTCATGATCTGCTCCTGCTGAGAGAGGAAATTAGTAATCAAAGAGGGGTTTCTTCCGTTAAATTCGAGATAGTAGATATTCCAGGATCTGCGGAGTGGAATACTGCTTTATCTTGATCCGACGTCAGTCGTTTCCATGTCCCCGTGATGTTTGGTCAACGATTGATCGTATCTTCATCAGAGTGAGTCTTTCCCTCTGTTTGGAGGATTTGATTCCGTTTTTTCTCTCTTCTTTGTTCAATGACTCTTAATTTCAACGAGAGTCTACTGGATAAGAACCACACAAAGGCACCAATTCCGATTATATCGAAAATGATGATTGCTAAAATTTTGGGATCTTGTAAATCAACCATACCGTTCAGCGATCTTCCCATCTAGTCCACTTTCCGGACTGTTTGTTGAAGTAAAGGCCTGCCTTCTTCATCCACTTGTTGAACTTGGTTGCTCCGGCTCCTGTCGCTATGATGAAATCTTCACGATGCTCTTGAGCCTGTATGTATCCTTTAGCAGAAAGTGTCTGATCAATCCAATCATCGATGCTCATGAGTGTTCCTGAGATATTACTGGCCTCTGTTGATGCCATTATTTCGGTGGCTGCGGCACCGGTGGCCTTAATCTCCTGTATCATCAGATCGGCAATTGCATCTGCACTCGCCTTGGTGGGCGGTGAAGCAACGGGATCACGGGGGCCTCGTTTTGGATCGATCTTGATCCAAGTCTCTGGGTCTTCAAGACGTTCAGCTATGGTGGTAGCGAGATCGACATGGAACTCTTCTTCACACTCCCAGCACACAAATTTGTAATCGCGGATGTCCTCGATTACAGATGACCCGCGTGGATCCATTTCATCACCGCAATGTGGGCATGCGTGGAGACATAGTACTGGTGCTATTTTCCTTCTAAAATCTACAATATCTTGTGGTGTGCCGTCCAATTCCAGCATCTCATGATCTCTTGCGGCTTCTAGTCCCCTTGTTTCGAGTTGGTCCTTCAACTTAGAGCGTTGTTCAGTCTTGGCCTCCTCGTCATAGATTGTTTCTAATTTAACGATTAGCTCAACTGTTTTTCCTAGTCTGTTCATTACTAATTTCTTATTCCTAAATGATTCGACTCTCGCTATTCGCTGTTCTTCTCGTTTCTCATTTAGTTGCTGAAGAAGGTCTTTTTGTTCTCTTTTGAAACGTTGTTCCTGTATTTTGTCAACCTTCTTTGGCTTTCCACTCTTTGTGATTACATCTGCAATAAATCTCTGTCTGCTTGATGCCCGAGGCCCGGATTTAACAGACTCAAGTACAGATTTGGCTATCTCTTTCTTGATACCGTAATTATTGACCAGTTTTTCTTCATCGAGTTTCTTGAGGTCTCCGATTTTCAAACCGGACTCCGATAGAAGTTGCGAAGTGGTCTCATCAATACCTCTTCTCAGCAGTGCTAGATAGGTATCCTTCTTTGCCATCTGATTCCCTCTTGAAGGTTCGGCTGAGCCGTTCCGACGCCTACCGGATAGGGGGGTTGAATTTCAAGTCACGGTAAACCTGATTTGCGGTCATCTTGAAATTAAACGACAAATAGACGTCCATTGCTCAGGCCTAAGTTCCTCTGGACGTTTGTCCATGAAGCCCTGTAGATCGCCCCCTACTTTTTCCAAATTATCCAGTATTTGAAGCCAATCAGCAGATGACCATTTTCCAATTTTTAGCAACCTCCGAGGGAGACCTCGAAGTGATGTGCGTATCTTCCGTCTTCGCCTTCCAAAGCACCAAGAGGATATCCCTCGGACTAATTTCCTACTAACGTCCTGAAGTTCGGTTCTAGAAATGGGACGAAGAGTCACGATGGATGACGCTACATCGGGTTGCGGTCTGAATGAAGATGAGGGGACATCTGAGATGATCTCACATTCAAAATCGAGCCAAAGAGCGATGCCTAATGGGCCTCTGTCTTTTGGTATGCTTTTCATAGCCATCCTATGAGCAAACTCTCGTTGAACAAGTAGGGATACGCCACTAAGAGGGTTTGTTTGATGGTGATCTTGTATTCTTTCGAGAATGGGGCTAGAGATACCATAAGGTATGTTCGCCACGATATGTGTTATGTCATGTGGCCACTTGGTGCGTAAAGCATCCTCATTGAGTAGATTAAATTCCTCATGATTAAATTCTGATTCTAGGAAATCACATGCATCTTGAGATATTTCTAGAGCGGTTACCTTTGATCCTAGACGGAGAAGTTCGATGGATAGGACGCCTGGACCGGGGCCGATTTCAAGGACATGTGAATCGTTATTGAGCCCAAGATCACATGATGCTTGAATCGACTTTTGTATTGGGGACGGATCTATCAAGAAATTCTGGCCAAGGTTTGGGTCCGCTTTGAATATGGAAAGATACCTTTCAACTATTTTGGAAGGGTGTTCGTGATCTTCGTTTGTGAAAGACACAATTAAGCCCCAGCACGTACGACGAGATCAATCAATCTGGGAGACTGTGCAGGGTCTTCCATTTCTTGTGAGTATCGTTCAGCTAGTAATTCAGAAGCGTCCTGACCGATTGCGTTAGTCACTCCATGGAGATCGTTCCATCCCATCGAACCTCTCTTGGAGACCCATTGTTGGGCTGTTGATTTACCGATTCCTGGGAGAAGTTGGTACGAGTGCATCTTCAAAGATATTGGCTGTGCTCTGTTAAAAAATGAAAGATGAACCGATTCATCCATTTTTATTGATTCTACGATGGCCAAATTCAAATCTCCCTCATTATCGATAGAGATGTCTTTTTTCCTTATGGTTGAAACTGGCCCTATGCGAGAATCTTCTATTGGAATCCACCCGGCATCAGAAGATAAAGAGTCATCCTGCATGATCCTTGCACGGACTAAGAAGAGTCCGGGGTGGGTAAGTCCATGAATCTCCATGCCTCTTGGCCTTCGCTGGATTACAGAAAGTACTCTAACCATCGACTCGCCTTGCATTTCATCGGGAGTTTCGTCCTCTCGATCGTCCGACATGCGTGAGGCCCCTAGTGAACGGAAGGGGATTTCATTGATGAATCGCTCTATTGACTTCAGAGGACGTGTTGACGCACGATGTCCAGAACGGACTCGACCTCGGCAGTATCCATTGCAATTCGCTTTGAGGCTATTATGACTCTGAGTGCGTGGACGCTGAGGGGCATTAACTCTGCTATCTTAGCGCATATATCTGGGTGATCTCCGAGTTTATCATTAGCAGATAAAGCCGTGGACAAATCTAGGAAAACTTTGGTATCGGTCTTTATGCCTCCTCTTTGAGCGCTTGCAGCCCATTCAGAATGCTGTAGAGCCATTTGTTGTTCATATGAAAGCTCGTGGCGACGTTCTTGGGCAGACAAGAGAAGGTCTCTTACCTTTGCATAATCGACATATTCATTTGATTCGGACATCTAATTCACTCCTCTTCATTAGCCATATCTTTCTGATCTTGTCGACGTGGTATCTTGGGTTTTGGAGCACCGTCTGCAGGGCGGAGATGCTCGGGCCTGACGATCAACGTCTTCGCCATGTTCTTGTCATGTACATCTACGACGAATGCTCGTCCCTGTTTTGTCCTAACGGTGCCAGTGGCACCCTGGAAACGACGGTGGGGCATTCCCTTTTGCTGCGCTCCATCCAACACAATGGACACCTTATCTCCCTTCGAATAGGAGTGTATTGATCTGGTGATGTTTATTCTGCCTCTCTGAGATTTAGAACGAGATAGGATTGAACGAGTTCCTTGACGAGTTCCGTGGCTTCTCTTCATGTCCAGTGGGCCCCCTTGAGGCTATCAGCGAGCCGGCCACCTACCTGCTGCGTTTAAGTTCATCTCCCTAGAGAAACTTAGTCTGCATGCACATCTTCGACGTCTAACCATATGACTTCGCATGGGGCGCCGATGATACTTGTGACTGATGGGATGGTTCTTCCTTCATCGGAATGGACCAATTCTTTGATGTATGTTCCAGCCTCACATCTCAAAGTCATTTCAATCTCATCGCCGTCGATATCTACACGATCCACGGATACGATTTGTCGTACTCGATTTCGATCGGCTCTTCGATGGCTGACGCGTTTTGGTGTCTGCTGCTCTACCTTGGTCCCAGCTAGAGCGAATATGTCATCGGAGATCTTAACTGGATCTTCGATTGATTCTGGTTTGAACCTTATAGTGTAGCTTTTTTCTGATCTAGTCTGTTTGATCCTGGCTACTTCTTTCCTGTCAGATAGCCTGAGTGAGTCGATCTCAACCCGCCCCTTAGCATTGGACTCAACCAGCTCAAGCAATGAAGCGAATTGAGGCGTTCTCTTCTTGGGGGATTTCACTTCAAGGACAAAGGGTCGTCCTTGGCCCAAGCATCGAACATCGATGTCTTCTCTCCCCATGCCGTGGAATGCTGTATCCAGAGCGTCCATTTGATCGGCGATGGGTTTCCCTATCAAATCTTGAACTGAGTCAGGGTATTGGAGGCCTGTCGATTCACATGATTCGCAACCGCCATCACGACCCCGGCATGCCCTACAAGGCCACCTGGTCTGAGGTATCCCTCTGGATAGTTTTCTGTACCTTCCATAGAGAAATACTGGACGTACATCAACATCAACTCGCAATGTCAAAGTATCTATCAAGACCATTAAATCTGGGCGCTCTCTTACAAATTCGATACCATCTACCTTGTCTGAAGTACTGGTCTGTACCTCTTCTACAAATGCTGCTTTCAATGGCTTGCTTCCGGGCGCACCGTATCTGGAACGTATACGATCTTCTTCTTCAATCAGATCTTTCGGGATGTGCACACCGACCTGCATACTGGAAAACTGAATTCCGTCGCATGCCGACGATATGATCTTTGAGACATTGTCTACATCATCTAACAAATTTTCACAGGTGGGGCATTCGATAGAAGATCCCTGGCGGGAGAGTTCGGGATCTCTTCTCTCGGCCTCTTTTCTGAGAGTGGCGCCTCCTTCCGCACCGACGGCATCAGTTCTCCTGCCGCTGAGTCTGTGGAGGCAAAAGTCACAACACCCTATTCTGGCCAAGTACGCTATTCCCAAGGGAGCGGGACAGGGGGGGGCGTCCCATTCAATCATGGATTCGCCTTCGATGGGATTTTCATCATACCAGTCTATCTCTTCGGAAGGGGAGTCGGATGGAACGACATCCTCCCAGAGACCTTCTTCTGCGGATCCGTATCCGGCGCTTGAGTAGGATACCCACTCTACTTGATCATCATCTTCATCAGGATCCACGGGCATAAGAATCACCTGTCATGGTCGGAAAGACCGTTAACACGCTGAACAACCGTCAAGCGTCACCGCTATCACTGTTGCCACCGAGAGTGTGGTTCTTTTTCGGCTATCTCCCGAAGAATGTCAAAGCTGTATATTCCGCTTGAGCATCCTGATGGCCAAATGAATTTGAGCCCATAATGACCGACGATTTCGATTGATGGTTTCTCAATCCTTAGCCTGCTTAGTTCCTCTTGGAACTCATTCATTCTCTGTTTGTTCTCTCTTCTTGGTTTGCAATTAGCACACGGACAATCTAGACGGAGATCTAAGTATTCAACGCGGTATTCGGCACCATCTGAGAATGTCATTTTACACGACTCGTCGTCTCTTTCTATATCTGTGAGAGACATAACGGCAATCCTCCATTTTACTTGGTACAGGGGGCTCAATGGTGCTCCCAGACTGTTACCGGATTAAACAGCCCTTCATAATGAGAATGGTTGTAATGCATCTGTATGGTTCTCCTAGGGCGAAGGTCTGCAAGGGCTTCAGACTTGGTCGAATCCTATGCTGTGTGCAAGGACATCACAAGAGCAGCCTCGACGTCTTTCTTGCGGTCTTTCAGACATCTTCCCATTGAGAAGAGAAATGCTGTTTATGCTCTCTACGCATTCTGTCGTCGGGTAGATGACATCGCTGACGGCGATTGGCTGCCTGATCTCTCTGGCGTCAGCTCGGAAGAGATGAGCGATTTAGAGGCACGAACAGCCGATAGATCGGTCATTCTTTCAATCAATAAGCAATCAGAGGGATCTAACCCTGAGCCTGATCATTCCTTGAAATTGAGAGCGTTGATTTACTACAGAGACATGCTTTGTCGGGCTCATGAAGGTCGTTCAGTATCCGATCCAATATTCGTTGCTCTGAAAGATACGTTCAATCGATTCCCTATACGGGTTGGGGATTTACACCAACTCATCGATGGCATGGAAGATGACCTATATCCAACGAACTATCGCTCTTTTGAAGATCTAAGGGGATATTGCTACAAAGTCGCATCAACAGTGGGACTGGCGCTCATCGAGATATACGGCTATGATAATCCAGATGCAAGAGAGCACGCTGAGGAGATGGGTATTTTCCTCCAAATGGTGAATATTCTTCGTGATATCCAAGAAGACCTCGGCAGGGGGAGAGTGTACCTGCCTAAAGATGACCTCGAATTGTTCGGTATAGCGAATAAAGACCTGTACGATTCCGACCTTCCCGCAGGTCAGGGGTGGAAGGAGTTCATGAGGCACTACATGAGCAGGGTTAGGACGCATCAGAAGAATGCGCTTAGGCTCCTCCCACTAATCGAAACTGATTCGAGATCTAGCCCATCGATCATGGCATCGGTTTATGGAGAGATTCTTGATGAGGCAGAACGAAGAAACGGAGATGTTCTATCTCGTCGACTAAGCCTCGGATTCATGAAGAAGATGGGTTTTGCCCTCTCAACCCTCATGGTTTGGCCTTTCAAGAGGGATGCGTGATGACTATGTCAGAATCCAAAAGAGCCGATCCAGATGTGCTAATTGTAGGAGCTGGGCCGGGAGGTTTGGCTAGTGCCATGCTATTAGCGCACTCGGGTCTCGACGTTTTGGTAGTAGAGAAATGCGCAGAGGTAGGCGGTCGCACTAAAATCATAGAGCAAGACGGTTTCAAATTCGATCGTGGCCCTACATTCTTCCATTATCCGGAGATAATCGAAGAGATATTCCAGGCAATCGGCCTAGATGCTCACAAAGAGCTCGGACTTATTCCCCTTGATCCGTCATACAAATTGGTTTTCGGGCAGGGGGGGTCGATTGAGGCTACAAGTGATCTAGATGAGATGACTGAAAGAGTCAGGAATCTGTCCGGCGAAGAGAATGCGGCAGGTTTCAAGAAGTACGTTACTGAAAATCGGCGTAAGCTTACGAGGAGTAAGTCAAGTCTGCAGTCGCCATGGAATGGTGTTTCGGACTTATTCAGCAGGAAAGCATTGGAAGCAGCATCCGTAATGAGGCCTTGGGCAACCGTTGCTAGTGATTTGAAACGACTTTTCCCCGATGAGCGAATTCGACTGGCGATGTCTTTCCAAACAAAATATCTGGGAATGAGTCCTTTTCAAGCTCCTTCTCTCTTTACGATTCTTGCTTTCCTCGAGTATGAACATGGCATTTTCCATGCGAAGGGTGGTTTGGGCAGCATAACTGAGCGCATGGCAAATATTGCTGCTGGGCTCGGGGCCGACATTCAGCTATCTACTCCTGTGGAAGAGCTGCTTCTTGATGGTAAGCGTGTTGTTGGAGTGAGGACAGCAAAGGGCGAGATACGATGTGAGAAGGTGATCATGAACGCCGATTTCGCGAATGGTATGACCTCCTTGGTTCCGAATGATAAGAGACGCAGATGGAGTGATAAGAAACTGGCAAAGAAATCTTACTCCTGTTCTACATTCATGCTGTATCTCGGTACGGATAAAACGTGGGAGCAGCCCCATCACCAGATCTATGCATCTTCGAAGTACGAATCGAATCTTGAAGATATTACAAAACATCGAGTCACTTGGGAAGATCCGTCGATATATGTTCAGAATGCTTGTATCACAGATCCTAGTCTAGCTCCTGATGGGTGCTCTACACTCTATGTGTTGGTCCCGGTTTCAAATGTAGATGAATCGATTGATTGGGATAGCATAAAGCATGATTACAGGGATGTTATCATCAAACAGATGGAAAAACTAGGATTTGAAGATCTTGAAGACCATATCGTAAGCGAATCGATTGTGACTCCTGATGACTGGGGCTCATCAGACATCTACAGAGGGGCTGTGTTCAATCTAGCTCACAGTCTTGATCAAATGCTATTCCTAAGGCCTGGGAACAGATTTGATGAGTTTCAGGGTCTGTACCTTGTAGGCGGCGGTACTCATCCGGGAAGCGGGCTCCCTACGATTTTCGAGTCGGGCCGTATAACTAGCAAACTAGTCTTAGCAGATATGGGCATTCACCCCGAATGGAATGGAATAGATACGTGGTTCCCTTATTCCAAGCACCCTGTCCCAGAGCCCTCCAGTCCGATTCTATCAAATCCCTCTCGAATGGTGTCGTAATGCGTTGTATTGCCATTCTAATGCTCGCTGTTCTCACACTATCCGGCTGTGTGGCCCCCGAGCTCTCTTCAGAAGGCGTAGATTCTTCCGAAGAGCCCCTACAACGTTTTTCTTTTGAGTCGATGACTCATCAGGTGAGCAATAATACGTCAGAAGTGCTCGATTTGAGACAGGTTGTGAATGAAGAAGATGCTCTTGTTTTGTGGGTAGGAGCCTCGTGCAGGGGATGCCATGATTGGACTGATATGATTTATTCAGGTATTGAGAATGGGACAATTGAAGATATCAGTGTAGTTAGTATTCACCGATATGCTGCTTTCGAAAACGAGGAAGAAATACTGTCAACGTACGTTGGAAATGGGGCTGAACACCCTTCCAGTTGGCCAGTGATGGTTCCAACCGAAGATGTGGAGATATTGGATTTGGATTCTGGTTTGACATCGACTCAGAGTATCTACGAAGCGTTCGAACAGCCATCGACGCCTACTTTGCAGATATATCGAAGTGATGGAAGTATTGAATCTCTCGAACACTCATACTGGGCTGACTGGGATGAATTGGTTGATATTGTAGAGATTTTAGGAAGCGTATGAAGTGGTAATGATATGGACGTATACGACCTATCTTTCTTTCTCTCTACTATGTGGGTCGGGCCCTTTTGGTTTGCGATGCTCTTCTACCCGGAGCATGCGATGACCAGGAAGGTCATGGATCGGCCCCTTTTCTTCATTGGTCCAATAGTTATCTGGTGGGCCCTTATGGTATCGGACCCGCAAGTTCTCCTAGACTTTGGAAAGGATTCGGCCAAGCCCGATATGATACTGGGCAGTCTGGCAGAGTTGCTAGGAACGAGAGCTGGTGCTGCTGCTGCATGGGCGCACTTTGTGGCAGGCGACATAGTCGTTACCAGGTGGATGTGGAAGAGGTGTATTGAAATGAACAGCAGTCGATGGGTGTCGGCTTTATCGGTGTTCTTTGGTGTTATGTTGATGCCTGTGGGAGTGGCCATGCATCTTGCAGCAGTTCGTTTCGATTCCAAAGAGTGATTAGTTCTAAGAAGATAGTCTGACTTCGATCCATCCCTCTATCTCACGGACCTCATGGACTTGAAGCGGTCTCTTCTTTCGCATCGATCCAACGAGTTTTCCATAAGCCGGGAGCTTTGGGAAGGGCGACCATTCGAGAACCTCTCCCGTATCTAGTTCATATCTGGATTGATGAAGGGGGCATGTTATGCAGTCTTCATCCACCTTGCCCCCCCATGAGAGGGGCCAACCCATGTGCTTGCAAAGCGCGCCTGTTGCGTGTATTGTGTCCTCCGTCCTCAGCAGCATAATTGGATTTCGCCCTACTGTCTTCATCTTTTTCTGTCCTGTTTTCAATTTACTACTCTGCATGACTCTTTTCCAAGAGTTGGTTGAGGGGTCTTCCACAGTTAAGCCTGAGTGTCCGAACGTATGAATTAGTGTTGGATCCTTACATTACTCCTGCTAACTCCAGAATCTTCCGATCTAGATTGGATATTGGGACAGTGGATGGGTCTATGCCCCTGGAGCATTGGCCCGACCACACCTTAACCCGCAGTTCCCTATGCGTCAGGTGATGCACTATTTCCCCCACAGGGGTTAACGTATCAGTCATAATTTCACGCATGGGGGGACCCCACATACCGCCGAATCTTTCCGAAGGGTCTCTCCGAGATAGCCGTGGCCAGCCAGCGGAGTCGAGCAGGACAGCAGCATCGAGGTTTTCGATGGTTTTCTTCCTCTTGATTGGAGTTGGGTATGCTAATGGGTTTTCTTTACCCTTACAACTATTGGAGATCGGGCATAAATCACATTTTGGAGCCTTTGGCTTGCATATGACTGCTCCGAGTTCCATCATGGCTTGATTTGAATCACCGGGGCGGTCTAGGATAATCATAGAATTGGCCCAAATACTTACTGAATCATGAGTAGGGCTTGGATTTCCAGTCTGCCTAGAGGCCACTCGACGGACATTGCCGTCCACAACCCCCACAGGTAGGGCAAAAGCAATTGATGCCACAGCAGCAGCGGTGTATGCGCCTATTCCTGGCAATCCTAGAAGTTGTTCTATCGATTCGGGTATAGAGCCATCGAACCCCCCTTCTGAGGCCGGTTTGGAAACTTGAATGGCAAGAGCGTGTAATCTTCTCGCTCTGGCATAATATCCTGCACCTTGCCAGAGAGTTAGGAGTTCCTCTTGATCTGCTTCAGCAAGTGCCTTTGGGGTGGGAAATCGATTCGAAATTTTTACCCAATATTCAATCCCACGGGATACCTGGGTCTGCTGAAGTATCACCTCTGAGAGAAGAATTAGCCATGGGTCGTTTGTTCTTCGCCACGGCAAATCTCGCTTCTCGGCGTCGTACCAGTCAATCAGACTTTTCCGAAGATGGTCATCATTCGTCTTTGACGATTTCATCCCACCATTCTCCATCCCTGGATTCGTTTAATTCCCCGGTTACCTGATCTTTGATTTTGAGTTGAGTTACAGTAAGGTCGTTGCCATCAGGGTTTATGGACATTGGATTTGGAGATTTGTGCACAAACTGAACCTCTTGAGGTGGATTGCTTCCAATTAGTAATCCGATCAAGAAAATGATGAATCCAAAGACCATGCCGCAGCAAGATGCGAATCCGATTAAACTGGCACCAACTAGGGCAGTGATACCTTGTGCTGCATCTGCACCGATTATCTCAAAGAAGGCGATTATAGACGCATCGCTATCATACAACGTGAATGGAATCGAGGAGTTATTTTCGTCGTAGAGTAGGACTTTGAAAGTCTGTCCATGCATACAATTTTGTCGAGGTTCTTCTAATGTGTCGCAAATGAATCCAATGGTTACCAAGTCATCATCCTCGGGATCACTGTCCTCATTAGACATACCACATTTGAGAATCCCGATATTTTCATCTGTAACATTCGTGCCGTTTGAATCGTAGATTTCCATGCGGAGCCCTTCGCATACGTCGATTTGGGCATCGCCGTTCGTATCTGAATAATATCCTCCAACCATGACTGCCCAGGGTAGGCTTCCTGCCCTATCTTCGTCGATAAATTCGAGAAGGCCGACATGATGTGTTCCGTTATCGGTGCTTGGATAGTAGTAGTCATAGACGTTGTAATCAATTTCCTCTAAATCCCCCAAGCTTTCTACGCCCTCGTTGGTGAATGCTCCGGCGACTAACAACAACGATGCAGAAATTAGGCAAATCACGCCGCCGGTCATTAGAATAGGCTTGCTTGCCATACACCGGCTACTGGATTCAAGTGTTAGTAGTTACCTTAAATTGTGGATTCTTCTAATGGCTTCATTGGCTGCTTTTTCAGCTGAGTTGATGGCCCCTTGCATACTTGCATGCGTCATGTAGTCTCCGCAGGTGATAATTGCGTCCTCATTGATTGATGTTGAGAATGACAAATCCGTTCCTGCTCCGTGCGAGGGAAGTGCGGCATTGATGTGTTGAACATCAAGAGTTTTCCAGTTCTCACAGTCTTGGAACCATCCGCTAATTTCTTTTCTAGCTCGCGATTCTACTGCTTCAGCATTATTGAGGTTTAGAGAATCAGCGGCATCGCCGACTATTGTTGCCGCCACCAGGGACCTGCCCTCAGGAGCATACGATGGCTGAACATCGGATGGAACTGCCACATGTGCTATCGCAGTCTTCCCAAGTTCATAATCGCCGTTCAAGAGCAGAAACTTCCCCGGAGCGGGTGATCTTGGAGAGTCGAAATATACAGTCCAAACCGCCTTCATAGTCTTCTCTTCTGACGGTGTTGGATGGGCGACTATGACTTGATCTACTGTTTTTCTCTGCCCATCGATGATGATCGTCATCGAGTCATCCGCAAATGCGCTTGTGGAAAGATAGATTCGTTCAAAGCCGATCTTTTTCGCCAGGTGATTCGGATATGCCCCCACGCCCTTGCTGGGCAGGACCATGTCACCTCTAGACATAGAGGAGAATATGAATCGAAAAAATCGTTCATTTGTGTCTAATTTGGATTCGAGGAATATTCCTGCGAAGAGGGGCCTGAGCAGCCTATCAATGAAAGAATCGGATAGCCCGAATTGTCGGAGGTATTCGTATGTGGAACCATCTCCTCCGCTGAATGTCTTTTTGATATCCCTTCTACTCAATGATAATCTCAATTTGGCCATTCCGATCAAATCCGACCAGCGTTCAGCTCCAAGCAGCCTCAGAGAAGAAAGCGGTCTTCGAAAAGGGTCTGAATATGTGGTTATTTTCGGTTTGCCACTTACGGTTTTGATTATCCTTGCCCCTGGGTTGAATGCCTTTGCCTCGAGTGCCTCGAAATCGATTTTGGATACGCTGTGTGGGTATCCGGTCTGCATGACATGAAACCCTCTATCTAAAAGAAAACCATCGACAATGTCTGTCTTCATCCTTCCTCCTATTCTTTCTGATTTTTCGTAAATCTTGACGTCTAATCCAGATTCCAGAAGTATCTCTGCACATCTCAATCCAGATATTCCTGAGCCAATAATGTGAACAGTGGGTTTACTCATGGCTTCCGGCTCTCCTGTGATCGGATGTTGCCAAGTCCGCCGTCTACAGGTATTACTGTTCCAGTCATCCAATCGGGTGCCTCAGAAATTAACCACGATACCAATGATCCCACTTCCTGGGGTTTACCAACTCTTCCAATAGGATGCATATTTTCAGAGATAGCTCTCGAGTTCTCATTGGAAAGCAGATGGGAAACCAGAGGGGTTTCAACCAAGCCTGGTGCGACAACATTGACTCTTATCCCCCTCTTTGCATAATCTGCAGCTGCGGATTTTGCGAGTCCCTCTACGCCTGCCTTTGCAGAGCTGATAGAAGAGTGGTTGGGCATACCGATTTTAGCAGCCACTGTAGAGAAAAGGACTATTCTCCCGCCTCCAGATTTCATCATAATAGGTATGCTGAATTTCATCGCTAAGAAAGCAGAAATTAAATTCAGAGAAATTGTATCTTGAAATTGCTCGACACTAGTCGCATGAAGCGGTCGAAGGAGAATCGATCCTACAGCGTGTACTAATGCATCGAGTTGTCCAAATTCAGATTTTATTCTACCCGCTGCATCTTTCATGGCTATGTGATCGGTGACATCGACGGGGAGGATATGGATATTATCCAATTCCGAGGAAAGTTGTTGTAGACTATCCTTTTCCCTTCCGGAGGCTATCACGGTCCATCCTTGAGCGGATAATTTCTCAAGCACATTTCGCCCAATTCCGCCGGATGCACCTGTAATCCAGACCACATTACTCATGGATAAAGCCTCCATGAAAGCCAATTCTCATCTAATTTTTGAATGGTCCATCGGTCATGAAGTCGACCTTCTTGACCTTGCCAAAATTCCCAAGCGAACGGTTGGAGTCGGAAGCCTGACCAGTGACTTGGCCTAGGCACATCGTGATTGAATCTCGAAGAGTACTCATCAACTGCTTTGAGTAGTACCTCTCTAGACTCTAGTGGGCGGCTCTGCTTGGAGGCCCATGCCCCTACCTTCGATATTCGGCTTCTAGTCTGGAAGTATGAGTCTGCTTCTTGGTCGGAAGTCTTCTCCAGTCGCCCTTCAATTCTTACTTGACGATTCAGGATCGGCCAGTGAAAGGCAATGGATGCTCTCGGATCTAAAGATATCTCATTTGCCTTTGAGGAGTCTAAGTTTGTGAAAAACAGGATGCCTTTCTCAGACACCCCTTTGCAGAGCACGAACCTTGCCCGAGGGGCCCCATCGATGCTTACGGTAGAAATTGACATCGCTGTGGGTTCTATTTCTCCTGCTTCTTCGGCCTCTTTGATCCATCCCTCTAACCATTCGACGGGAGGATGTAGCGGATCTTGTGCGAATATTGGAATTTTCATACTACCTGCACCTCGTTCCCTATGGGGAGATGTTCCCTAAATTCATCCAAATATGGGCCCATTGATGATATTAGGCGTACGTCAGGGTGTGTCCTGATTACCAATCCGTCAAGATACATTAAAGCCCTAATTATTGGGAATGCTTCCTCTCCAAATTCTGCGCCTGCTTCCTCGACAGCGCATCTTACCGTCTTCATCATGATTCGAGTTAGACTTTGTTCTCCTACGGTTTTCATCTCAAAATCGTGGTATATGTCATGCATTTTTCCCATGTAGTGACTTATCTTGTTTTCATCCATCGATCTCTCGGATAAACCTAGTAGGGCCTTGAAAGCCTCATCGAACCTATGGTCTGAGAGATGCTGAAAGAATGTAAATAGAGATTTATTGACGTGCGATGGAGCGTGACATATTGCCCCATTATCTATGAATACGAATCTGCCTTCTTCGTCGATGATGCAATTTCCGGGGTGTAAATCGCCATGAAATGTGCCTATACCGAAAAGGTAGGCACCATGTATCCTGAATAGTTGAAGGAGAGTGGACCAAGAAAGTGTACCGCTCTCAATCCCATCTTCTAGTGAATCTCCTCGGATAAACTCAGAAACCAGGATGTCTTTGTTTGAAAGATTGGCATGGTACTCCGGGAATCTCAGGAGATCCATTGGAAAGTCTGAGTTGACTCTATTCTTTATTTCTTCAAGTTCCCTTGCACCCTGTATCTCGTTTCTCAAATCTAGTTCCCTAGTTGTGTAATCTGCGACATGGTTGAGTAATGCGACAGGATTTCCAACTTTCCTTAGTTTTGGCATGAAGAAGAGAAATATTCTGAGCCATCGTCGCATCCTCTTGACATCTCGCCTGAAAGATTTTTCATTTTGAGCCTTGATGACTTTGATGACAACGTCGCGACCGTCTTTCAGACGGGCGCGATGCACCTGACCGACAGATGCGGCTGCCAGAGGAATCTCATCGATTTCTTCGAATGCTTCCATGAAACCTGGTTCTGCACGCTCTTCGATGCAGTTGAATACGTCCTCGGCGGGAATGCTTGCAGCGTGCTGATACAACTGCTGAAGCTGACGGCATTTCTCGACGGGAATGAGATCGCTCCGAAGAGCGAAAATCTGAGCCAATTTCACCGCGAGGAGGCCTTGAGATTGAATCCAATCAAGATCCGCTGGCTCAGATTTCAAAATCTGCCGCATGAACCTTAGAAAGGTCAGTACCCTCATGCTTACAACCAGAGTGGTCGGTGCTATAATTGACCGTTCTTGCTCGCAAACCGGATTTTGTTTATTCAATCATGTCAAGGGTGTAGATAAGTGAGCCATCTGGATCTTCGTCTCTCCTTACATTCACCCCATTTGTTCCCTGATATCTCGCGGTTAGTGCTCCTTCGATAATGCCCCCGTCCAAGGCATGAAGCGGGAGAGATTTGGAAGACTCTGACTCTTCTACAAGCATGGCCTTTATGTGAAATTCGGGGTCTATGCCGTAAGACAATTCTCCCAAACCAGCATGCTCCCACCAGTCCATCATTTCATTTAGGAATTCGATATCTCCCTCAATTGTTCTCAAAGAAAAGGCCAGTTCTTCTCCGATTCTTGTGCCGACTTGCCTAAGGATATCAGCCAGATTGATGCCGAATGATGACATCTCTTCAACTCCGCCTGCTGAAAGCTTTCTTCTGGCCTTGTTTACCTCTCCACTAGATGCTAGGAAAGCATCTGGATTGAATGGCGTGTCTTCTTCTGGGAGGTCTTCCTCTATTTCCAAAACCTCCCTGAAACGATCTAGGAAAGAGCCGCCCTCCAGAGTCACCTTAAGAGGGTCGACGATGCGATCTTCGGTGAATCTCTTCGAAGCCGCAGCAAATGGTATCGCATCATCCCAAATAGAATCGACCAGATTACTCTGGGATACCCCAAATGGCTCTGACTCGACTATCAAGGCGGCATCGTTTTTTCCCCTTCCGACAGGGTTCTCTTCCATATTCAGATACTGAATAGTTTCACGAGAATCCATTATGGCACCTTGTGCCTCCAAATCCTTGGTGTGTCTGATTTCCACAGCATCATGTAACTGCGAGAAGAAGCGTATGGTTCTCCTGTCGAGTTGAGCAAGCACTCTGACCCTTATGCCCCTCTCTGCAGCATCGTTTACACTTCCAAGGGCCGTTCCCCTGCACAAGTGAAGAATACCGAATTTCCCTAGAACCAATGTTAGTGCCTGGCTCGCCTCTGAAGCCATCTTGTCTATTTTATTCATGATGTGCGTTCTCTCTTTCAGAACTGCGAATTTTGGATTCGTTAAATCTGTTTTTTCTTCATCATGAGGCTGATCTTGGGAGGGCGATGAGGATTTGAGAGTCTCAAAACCTGATTCTATCTTCTGTAGTTGCTCACTTCGTATGTTGATCAGATGAGAAACCGCGTCGTGAATTGGTGGACAAGAAAATCGCATGGGCCTGTCTGCAATTGTTTTGACCAGCCCAATGGACTGTAGGCGTTCAAGTGAATTATAAGCATCCAAACGAGTTGTACCGAGTTCTTTTGCGAGTTCACTGGCCTTCAGGCTTGACTTGGTCGACAGGACCATGACGGCATTTACTTCCCTATCGGAGAGTCCTGCATCTGATAGAACCTGGTTCCATTGCATATTATTCACTCCGTAATTGAAGAAAGTGCATCTAGGATCTTAGCGACATGGTGACGTGGCCTAAATTGCCAATCGTAAACATGTCTTATGACTCCCTCTGGATCGATAACGAAGGATGACTTTGCAGGGAATCTTCCGAGGTGAACAGGCACACCGAATGCATCGGCAACTGCTCTATCCTCGTCAGACAGAAGCGTGAATGGGAGTTCTAGTTCTCCTTTGAACCTCTTGTGGTCTTCTGCCGTATCTTGGCTCACACCTACAATCTCAACAGGAGGTTCCAATGAGCGAAATAGATGGTACTGTTCCTTGAAGCTCAAACAACCCCTCTTGCATGTGGGGCTGCCATCTTTTGCATAAAAGAATAGAACATACCAGTGTCCTTTCATTTTCGAGGAGTCGAATTTCTCTCCTTCGCTTGAGTCCAGAGAAAAGTCGGGAGCATTGGTACCAATCAAGGACGACATAGAATCACTATCCTGCGTGTATGATATTAACTGTCCTACATGTCCGGTGTTGTAAGTTCATTCTACATTCAAATCTATATTCAGGAGGTGTCCCATTCGTCGGCTTTTCGTTGCGAGGTATTGCACATTTTCGGGCCCGATACCGCTTTGGTGTTGCAATCTCTCTTGGACCTCGATGCCATGTTCCTCCAAGCCCTTGATTTTCAACGGATTGTTGGTCATTAGACGTACTTTTGTCAGACCTATTTCTTTGAGCATTTCTGCTGCCACATCGTAGGATCTGCCATCAGCAGGGAGTCCCAACAAAAGATTGGCATCCAACGTATCGTGTCCTTGGTCTTGCAGAGCATATGCCTGTATTTTGGAATACAGCCCTATCCCTCGACCTTCCTGACGGAGGTATACTATTGCTCCTTTGCCCTCTTCTTGGATTCGTTGCATCGAGGCTTCGAGTTGGGGGCCGCAATCGCACTTTAAGGAGCCGAAAGCGTCGCCGGTTAGACACTCTGAATGAATCCTAACCAAGGGAGGGGTTTCATTGTCTGAAAGATCTCCCGTGTAGAGCGTGGCATGTTCTTTCCCATCCGGACTTTCAAACACCCTTATTCTGAAATTACCATGCACAGTGGGGAGTTCTGCATCGGACGCTGTAGCGTGCTCATGAGAGTCAATTTGGATTGTCATTTCAAAACTAAGGACTTGCTAGCATCTTATGAAATACTGTTTGATATTTTCATTTTTTGAGAACAGTCTTTCATATCTGAAAACCATTACAGTTTACACATGTCAACCCTGCTAAAATCCGAGGATTCGAGGTTAGAACCCCGGATAAGGGTACTGAAAAATCTTCCAGTAGACAATGCCGGGGAGTTTGTGGTGTACTGGATGACTGCTACTAGAAGGTACAGATACAACGCGGCGCTAGAGCGGGCAATAGAAATTTCACTAAGCATAAACAAACCTCTTCTCATCGTAGAGGGTGTTTCTGTTCGGCATCGCTGGACTTCTGAAAGAGTTCTGACTTTTATGGTGCAAGGCCTTGTAGAGAATATATCTGTCTTCAGGGATCTGCCTGTAAGTTACATGCCATGGGTAGAGAATCACAAAGATCCAGGGGATGGACTTCTGCGTAGAATCTCGAAACGCTCCGCGGCCATGGTGATAGATGATTATCCGACATATTTGCCTCTGTGGGTGATGAATAGAGCTGCTGAAACGACCTCGGTGAGACTAGAAGCCGTTGATTCGACCGGAATTTTACCAATGCAAATGTCAGATAAGGAGTTTGCAACGGCGCATTCTTTCCGGAGATACATGCAGAAAAATCTTCTCAGGGCCTTCGAATCATCCCCCAAGGCCATGCCACTCGAAGGCGTGGAAACAGATCTAACTGTAGATTCCGCCAAGTTATCAGAAATTTTGGGGGAGGTTGACTTCGAACACACACCTCTAGAGTGGATGTGGAGGGTCGCACAGGGCCGATCCATCGGAAGGAAGGCCCTAGCTCCCCTCGATATAGACCATGAAGTTCAATCGATTCCGACAAAAATAGGTGGGTCCTCAGAAGCACGAAGAAGGCTTGACTCGTTCCTAATCAATCGATTAAACAGATATGATGTCGGTCGAAACGATACCGATGATGGGGCAGCGAGCGGCCTTTCACCATGGATTCACTTTGGCCACATATCCCCTTATGAGATACTTCATTCTATTCTTGAACGTGAAGGATGGACTCCAGCTGATTTGGATGAAGACTCCACTGGAAGAGGGTCGAGAGCGGGTTGGTGGGGCTTGTCTGCTAGTGCTGAGGCGTTCGTTGATCAGCTGATTACCTGGAGAGAATTGGGATATAATTTCGCATTCCACAGGGATGACCACCATTCGATTAACTCGATTCCAGATTGGGCCAAGAGCACCCTGCATGATCATTCAGAAGATAGAGGAGAAGCATATACATTCGAACAGATCGAAGCTGCTGAAACCGAAGATGAAGTGTGGAATGCTGCTCAGAGGCAACTCAAGGAAGAGGGTTTGATACACAACTATCTTCGGATGCTATGGGGAAAGAGGATACTCGAATGGGCGCCTTCTCCTGTTAAGGCCGCCGAATGGATGATAAAATTGAATGACAGGTGGGCTCTTGATGGGAGAGATCCGAATAGTTACACTGGGATTTTCTGGGTCATGGGAAGGCACGACAGGCCATGGGGCCCTAAGAGACCGGTATTTGGCAGCGTAAGATACATGTCTTCTTCCAATACCAAAAGAAAATTGAAGCTTGACGGGTATTTGGAACAATGGTCTGTTGGCACAGCCCCACGGAGTGGTAGCTGATGACATCATACACTCATGAGACAATAACTGAAGCCCCCATAGAAACGGTATTTGAATGGCATGAGAGGCGTGGAGCATTCCACCGGCTAACACCTCCGTGGGAATTGGTTCTCGAAAAGAGGGCTGACCCTGAAATACCCGCAGTTGGATCTGAGCGAGTCATGAAGTTCGTAATGGGTCCCGCAAAAATGACCTGGCACGCTAAGCACACGATGTACGATCCGCCTCATGCGTTTGGAGAGACCATGCTGAAAGGACCATTCTGGAAATGGGATCATGAGCATCTGTTCAAAGAAAAAGATGGGGTTACAACGGTGACAGACCAAGTCGATTACAAAGTTCCATTTGGGTTCCTTGGAGAGATTGTCGACCGTGTTCTAGGTGGCCGCCTTGTCACCCAAAGAATCGATAGAATGTTCAAGGCCAGGGAGATAAGGCTTCAGAGAGACATAGATAGGCATCAAAAATTTAGGTCAGAGGCCAGAAAAAAAATCCTGATCGCAGGTTCTAGTGGACTTATCGGTACCCAGCTGGTGGCCTTTCTCGATACTGGCGGCCATGACGTCTATCGCCTTGTTAGAAGAAATGTGAAAGATGACCGTGAGATTGAGTGGCACCCCGATAAGGGAATAATAGACAGCAGCATGATTGAGGGTTTTGACGCTGTCATTCATCTCGGTGGCGAGGGGATTGGTGATCGCAGGTGGTCAGCTAAAAGGAAGAAGAAGATCATGACTTCAAGGACAGAGAGTACCTCGCTTCTTGCAGAAACTCTGGCAAATCTCAATCAGCCTCCCGAAGTTTTCATGGTTGCCAGTGCCGTTGGATTCTATGGGCACTCTGACAAGCAGGGATTGACGGAAAAATCAGAACCCGGTACGGGCTACCTTGCGGAAGTATGCTCTGCCTGGGAAGAATCTGCACGTCCAGCAGCAGAATCTGGAATACGCACCATCTGGCTACGAACTGGAATCGTACTCTCAGGAATTGGGGGAGCGCTTGGAAAAATGCTTCTCCCATTCAAGATGAATGCTGGAGGGCCTATTGCTTCTGGGAAACAATGGATGCCTTGGATATCAATGGATGACCAGATATACTCTATGCATGAATTACTGATGGATTCTTCAACATCTGGAGCCTACAATCTGACAGCACCGAACCCTGTAAGTCAGAGGGAGTTTGCAAAAACGCTTGGCAGGGTCCTCAAGAGGCTTGCAATCGCTCCACTTCCCTCTTTCGTGGTAAGGATTCTCTTCGGTGAAATGGGTAAGAATCTCCTAACAGAAGGGCAACATGTTATCCCATCGAAGCTCGAGGAACAAGGGTACGAGTTCACGCACGGTGATCTCGAGAGTGCATTGCGCGATACCCTTGGGATGTGGAAATGAAATGGAAAATCCATTTGACAGAATGACTTCCATCTGCATAGACAGGCCTCGTACGGTATTGGCAATCGGCTTAGTGTGTACGCTTGCTCTAAGCTCGATGGCCATGTTCCTTGAATTCGACAATTCTGAAGATGCCTTTTTCCCGGACAACGATACTGTAAGGCTGCTTGATGAAGTCGAAGAGGAATATCAAGCAAGTTTGGACTTTGTAAGAATAATTGTCAGGATTGATTCTGGGGGACTTTCAGATGTTCAAAATTGGGTGCATCTTGCGGAGATGGAAGCAATTCTTCTAGAGGATCAAAATTTCACAGAATACGGGTATCCCTTATTCGGCACTAGAGCCAATAGCGGCCCTGCGAGCATTGCAATGGGCTGGGAGCTACACAGCGATCCGATAACGGCACAAGTTTGGTCTGAGCCAATCGAAAATGCTCTCATTGAACTAGAGTCGGCGAGCGAGGGTGATGAACGTGAAATCGCACTGGATAATCTCGAGGGTGCAATGTTCTCAATTCCGTCTCCAGTTGAAATCGATTCTTCTGCTCTTAGATCGTGGGTTCCATCGAGTCCTGATCTTTGGGTGGATCGCCTTGCCAATGGAGAAAACATAACTCAATTGATCGTTACATTTTCGGAGTCGATAAGTGCGATTCAATCAGATGATGAGTCATTCAACGTCTCAAGAGACTTGGCGCTTGTTAAACTGGGTATTCTTTCTGGGATGCAGTATCTAGACTATAGCGCCGCTCTCAAAGGTACTGTCCCGGCTGCAGATCATGAGGAGTTGATTGGGACAACTGGGCCGGTACTCATCAGCTTCGTGATAACAACGGAGTCAGAGAGACATGGTGGGGCACCTCCTGGAGATATTCAGGAAGATGTTGACAATTGGGCCGGCGCCCTCCAGTTGAGGATAGAAGAGACGGGGGATAGTGCGTCTACAGTATTTTCTTTCTCTCAATTTTCGCTAGGACAAAATGAAAATCTGGGCAAGGAGCTTGGAATTCTAAATTCGGCTTCATTGCTGATTCTAGGAACGATCTTGTGGTTCTCGTTCAGAAGTAAGCGAGATACGGGATATGTACTCGGCCTTACTGTATTCGGAATTGGGGCTACATATGGCACAGCAGGAACTCTAACGCTGATGGGGGTGCCTATGACATTCAACGGCGCGATGAACTCGATACCTGTCTTGCTCCTGGCGATAGGCGTGGATTACGGCCTTCATGTTGTTAAGAGGATAAGAGAAGAATACCGATTGGCATCTATATCTGAAGAGCATGTTGCGTCTGTAGGGGATCTGCAAAAAGACCTTCGAAAGGCTGCTGTACTACGCGGTACTAAGTACACTTCAATCGCACTCTTGATAGCGATTTTTACTGACATGGTCGGGTTTCTTTCTTTCCGTCTGTCGAGCCAATCGTTTCTGGTTATTTTCGGCACGGTGATTGCAATCGGCCTATTCTACATCTACCTTTTCAGCGTAACTGCGTTACCCGCATTGATATCATTAATTCCTCCGAAAGACCTTCCAATAGAGCGGACTGTAAAGATAGAAGAAAATCGAATTACACGTTGGGTGGGCGATTTGACGAAGATGCCGGCCACAGTGGTTTTGATCGCCGTTCTGCTATCGATGCCGGCATTGTATGGTGTGCAACAACTGGAAGTTGGTTTCGATACAAGAGACAATTTTGACGATTCGGTTCCCGTTGTCGCGGACTTCCTGTTGATATCCGACGTATTCCAAAGCAGTCCTTCTCCATTGTATGTCGTATTGGATGGTCCTGTAATCAGTGAGGAGGGCCGGATTATAGCTGAATCTGCGATTAGGGTACTGCAGGGAGACGATCGAGTCACGCAAGTGACAACAGATCTTTGGTCCACTCTGGAATCTGGTAGGTTCTCGAATCCCTTGCTTGATTTGCACATGAGTGGTATCGAATCGGGGGCAGATGACTCATGGGGGGCCCTTGAGTATTGGTTACTCCAAACAGATGAAGGACGTGAATTGAGTGCGGGAATTCTATCGAGTTCGGGGGATCAAACTGTAATATCCTTCCAGGCGTCAACTCTAGACTGGTCAGCAACCTCAGAATTTGAATCTCAACTGTCATCTTCTTTGGCCAGTGAAGTAGAGGGTAGCGAGTTCACCTTGAGAGTCAGCGGTAGATCCCTTATTTTGGCTCAGATTACTTCTGATGTGGCTGATGCTGCGACTCTTTCGACGACGATTGTTGCAGGGGTTATCCTAATCATGCTATTTGCCATTCAAACTGGAAGGACCGGAAGTGCATTGAAAGGGGTGAAGAGGGGTTTTGTCACTTGGTTACCTTTGATGGCCGTGGTTGCGTGGGTTTTCGGCATAATGGGATTCACAGGATTCCAGTTAAATTCACAGACAGTTACAATTGGCGCACTTACGCTTGGACTCGGGGTGGACTACGCCGTTCACATTGCTACCCGTATTGAAGAAGAGGCCATGCATGATCCTTCAGCAGGACCATCAGTTTGGACCTCGAGGTCCATTGCCACTACAGGTCGTGCGATGTGTGCTGCAGCACTGACAACAGCAGGTGGATTTTCAGTGTTGAATCTATCTTCATTGGTTCCTCTCCAACTCTTCGGGCAGGCGTTCGTAGTCGCAATTACACTTGCTCTGATGTCGAGCCTTCTTCTCTTGCCCCCCTTATACGCAAGGCTGCTTGAATCTGAAATTAGACATGGCTAGCTGACTCTTCCGCTATCAGAAGCGGCTGCATGATACGAAGTGTGACTGGCGTGAGAATCATACTCGCAGCGAGAGCCAATCCAATCATGATCGCACAAAACAATCCGAATGTTGAGAAGAATCCCATCGAAGACTGCATGATTACGAGGAATCCGGCTATATCTGAGAGAGCTGATCCCACCAGTGCTATTCCAGAAGCTCCACCCACTGCTTTGATGGCCACATACGGGTCGGCTTTCTTCTCCATCTCCTCCCGGTATCTCTCGACTACGTGGATCACGTAATCTATACCGACACCGAGGGATATCGCAGCGATTGAGACAGTAATCATATTGAGGCCATATCCTGCAACTTCGATCAGAGCATACAGCCACACTATCACCACTGCTATGGGCAGGGTGGTCGCGAAGGAGAGGAAGAATGCTATTCGACCCCATGCCGCACATGCTAAGATTGAGGCTGTGAAAAGGATTGGTGCATAGCTCCAGCCAATTACAGTTGAAGATATCATTGTGAAAACCGAAGCTATAGCAAGTGATTGGATCAAGTGATTCCTGCTTGGTCGCAATTTCAGTCTCTGGATGGTTTTTCCATCTGGGCGGTACCCCCACCACAAAGTAGCCATGCATGCAACGATTCCAAGTGCCAGCGTTCCTTGCATCTGATCCTGCATTCCATCTGCTGCAACGAAACGAACTACCGGATCGCCCGTCGGTATGGCCCATGATACGGGATATTTTTCATCTTCCAGTGCTTGTGAGATTGATCCTCTTTCATACAAGGGGCCGATTGATAGATTTCTGAAGGGGGCCATATCTTGAATCAGCTGCTCAAGAGCCGGTTCGATAAGCGGGAATTGCTCTGGATCTGATAAGCCGAATCTCATAGACATGCGAGTGTATGATGGTATCTCCCCATCTATGGTAAGCCAATGAGCGTCTGGATCTAACTCGTCTTCTGTCTGGATAAATTCAGTTACAAGTGGTGCAGGGATTTCAGGATAGCCACCACTAGCAGGGACCCCATAATTCAGAACGTATCCGTAGATGAAGACCAGACATTCACGGTCATCGAGATCGGGCAATCTAACAGACTTCCCTTCAAACGGATTGTAGATGAATGATGTATTGCAACCAACGCCTCCATCGGGGAGCAACGGATTCCAGCCTTTCTCTTCATAGGGAGTTATATTCCAGGCCATCGCTGCTTTTGTTCCAAGGACTATATGATCAAGGGCGAGCAACTCGGCTTGGCCTGTGGGCGTTCTTGAGATTTGGTCTGGATCTCCTTCGCCATGCGAATTGATGTTGAGTCTGAGTTCCTCTATGGCTTCAATCACCAGTGGATTCGCAATATCTCCTTCTACCAGTATGTAACCTGGTTCTCCATCTCCGAACCTTTCACTGGCCAAATTCACTCCCTTCGCAAAATCAGAATCTGGATCGAGGAAATCATCAATCTGAAAATCGCCCTCTAGACTGAACATTGGACCTAGTGCCAGCACAGTCAGAAGTACTGTCAAAAGACCAACAAAGGGAGCTTTCGAATAGGATGTGAATGTCGTTGATGAAAGCCAGTGACTTGGTACCAAATGTAATATGTCGGCCCTTTCTTCTTCCAATCTATCTCGCCTCTTGAGGGCTAGATCATAATCCAATCTAAGAAGTGGTACCCACAGGCCCGTCAGCAAAAATGCCGAGAGCACCCCGAGACCGGCTTCGATCCCGAAAGACCTCAAGGCAGCGATGTCTGATGATAGATTAGCGAGGAAGGCCACGATGGTTGTGAAGCTTGTTAGCATTATTGCTCGACCAACTTTTGATATCGATATGTGTGCAGATTGCTCAGGGGTGGCGCCGTTACGTCTTTCTTCCTTGTATCTGTGAAGTGCGTGTAGAGAATCGTCAATGCCAAGTGCTAAGACCAGGATGGGGAGTAAGTTAGAGAATTGTGATCTTGCTATGATCTGAAAGCCAAATCTCTCTCCTGCAATCCAGATCCATCCTATCGACCCTTGCATCCATAGTAGAGAAAGTGAGAGCCCTGCTCCAACGATAATGACATCTGAGACTCTCCTCAAACTCATCCATAGCAGAAAGACGACGACTAAACCCATGACACCGACGAGAAAAGAGCTGGAGAGGAGTTCTCGATTTATCTCGACGTTAGGGCCTTCGCCCAATAGTACTGTTACGACTTCCTCATCTGTAGATCTGAGTTCTTCCTCTATAGCGAGATACAGCCACTCAACGGAGCATGGATCTAGGCCTTGTTGGGCTTCAAGTTCACATTGATCCATCGTATATTGTATTGGGTCCGTTTTGAACGAAAGCCCATCTCGCTCAAAACCAAACTCTGGTCTGGCGTCTATCCATGCGAAGGTCCAACCATTATCCACCATACTCTGTCGGTCCAGATTGAGTATCATCCATACTGAGCTAGCAGTCCATCGTCCTGGCCCCCATTCTTCGGCTTCTATTGTTCCATCTTCTTTCAATACGCCCCCATATGGGCCAATCACCGGGCTACTAGGGTCAGGCTCGAATGTTCGATCTACTGACAGATATCTGAGGAACGAACCCCTGGTATGATTCGCCATTCTGTGTGCGGCGAGGTCGATATGTGCTTGTGTGAGTAGCGGGTCATCAAAAGACAGGCAGTCCAATTCTCCGCAGTCGGTCCAGTTAGTGGGTGCTATCTCCCACTGGAGGGAGAATGGATTGATTCGATCTCTTGTGACCAGAGAACGATTATCCATGAAGACCCTGAACTCATTTGGAAGATCTAAAACACCCTTCAGCGGAATTCCAGAGATATCAGAAGAGAAATTCAGATAATACCGAGATACATCGTGATTTTTCAGGATGTCCGCCTTCATATCGGCCTCCCTAAGTATTGACAGGTTGAGTATGCCTCCAGTTGGATTATCTATTCCTTGTGAGGTGCCAAGGAACGGTTCAGTCATCGAGATCTGCGACGGCGTGTTTCCAACCTCTTCCATGGAACGAACGAATATTCCGAATCCCCATATGTTCCCTGCTCCAGAAAATTCCTCCCTCATTACATCGTTCGCCTCGAGTTCCGGGGAATCCATGTTGTATGCCTCGATGTCTATTGGCGTGAGGGAGGACAGGAAACCAGGTATCATGAGTGCCGTGATGACGATGACTGCGGCGTGTACGCGATTGCTACCAGAAACCATGCGATCCGCTATAATCGAGAAGTCTCGCACGAAGAAAGGGTAGTGGACCATACTTATGAGGCGTTGTAAGGGACTTCAGAGACCCTCATTCCTTAGGCTCTCAAGTATTTCTTTCTGAGCCTCTGTCAGGTTTATTCTGTCCTCCAAAGAGAATTCTATATCCAGATCTGCTCCATCGAAACCCATCCCGGGTATTCTTCTTCGATCTCCTATCTGCGTCCCGGGCATCACCTCTATTCTGATTGAGCTGCCAATTGGAGTGCGTATGTCACATCTGCCTCCAAGAATTAGTGTACTATATGGGATCCTGACGGTTTGGATCAATCGTCCTCCCTCCCATCTTCTGCCCTCTTCGGCATCTATGCGTATTGTAAGTATCAAATCGCCTGATTTTCCTCGTGGATGGTCATGTCCGAGGCCTTTCATTCGAATCTTTTGGCCATGCTTAGAATTGGAGGGGATCTTGACTGTAATGGTCGACCTCCTGGAACGAACGCCTTTTCCATCACAGCCCCCGCATGTGCGTGTCGTTCCAAAGGTAGACCCCTCGCATTTTGGGCAGGTCTTCAGGCGTTGGTGATCGAATTCAATCGCACACCCGGCCTCAGCGTCAGAATATGGCATATCTATTCCGGACCTGATGTCTGAACCACGTTCAACCGATCTCCCAGGCCGGTTTTGAGGGGCTTCCGATGCCGATCTTGAGGTGTTGAACATCTGTGATATTATGTCCGGCATTTCGAATCCTTGGAATCCTGAACTTCTTGACTTTCTTCCGTTCTTGAAGAAATCCTCCATCCTCTGAGCCTCATCATAACGATGGCGAGCCTCTGACGATCCTATGTTGTCATATGCTGACTGTATCGATTTGAATCTCTCCTCGGCGGCAGCATCGTTGGGATTTCTGTCGGGATGGTGCTGTCTTGCTAGTCTCCGGTACGTGCGCTTGATCTCTGCATCAGTGGCGTCTCGGGCTACTCCAAGGACTGCATATGGGTCCTCAGACATATGAGGGTCTAGGAGAAGGTGAACTTGAATTCTCTTGAGCGAAGGCATCAATACGAGATACCTTCGCGTTGAATCGATGCCTCTCGGTTGGGCCGTATTCAGAAACTATGTTGGGCATGCAAAGGAAATAGGAGGAGACGTGGCCGATTATCCTCGATTCTTCTTAATGCCTGACTCCTGTCACGTTGAATCTAATTCTGACGGAACTAACGTTATTCGATTGGGCGACCCGTCAGACCACATAGACCACGAGGTTGAGCTTGTTATTCGTCTTGGAGAAGACCTTCGTCCTGCTTCGATGTGCATTGGGTGCGATACGACGAATAGGACTCGTCAGAGTCTTGCGAAGGAGAAGTCTTGGCCTTGGCTAGAAGGTAAGTCGTTCGTTGGATCCGCTGTATTGGGCACTTGGACGGAGTGGGATCCAAAGCCGAAGAAGTTGATGCTCTCCGTAAATGGCGAGACTCGTCAGAATGAATCCACTGAACTGATGGTACACAATGTGGACAGGCTCCTTGATACATTGACAGAGTGGTACGCCATCAGTCCGGGGGATTGCGTTTGGACCGGGACGCCGGAGGGAGTCGGAAGAATGTACCCTGGAGATATAATCGAGTGTGAAATGGCTAACTCAGAAGGAGTGATAGTCAGCAAGTTAATTGGAAAATGCGAAATTTAGACTTCTTTGGAGGGGTAAGTCTGCGTTGCAAACGCATTTGATAGTATCAATTTACTAATCGCAACAACTGCAAAAATCACCGCTGAAACAAGGGCTATCATCGAGCCTGTGCCAGTATCCATTTCTGCGGAGAGATAAAGTCCCAAAATCACTGAAGAAAATCCGAAGATCTGGGTCAAGAGAACGCAGGACCTGAAACTGCGACCGATCAATTGTGCGGTAGCGGCGGGGGTGACCAAAAGAGCGGTTACTAGCAATGTCCCCACCACTTGTACCATGCTCACAACAACCATCGCAGTTATGACGCTGAAAATCAGTCCGATACCTCTCACCGGGAGTCCCTGTATCTTTGCAGCGAGTGGATCGATTGTTATCGCCAACAATGCTGAGTGAATCATTATCAAGGTCGAGAAAGATATGATTGATATCGTCGTAATTAGATCCAAATCTGAACTGTCTATCAGGAGCAGGTTCCCGAACAGATATCCCTCGATATCTAATGTTATCCCACCACCTGACATTCGGAGTATAACCAATCCGAAGGCCAACATCCCGGTCAGGAATATCGCGATGGATGCATCGCCCGTTAGTATTTCTCTCGATTGCATCTCGTAGATCAGAATGCTGGATATGACGCTGAAGAAGAGTGCATACCAAAGCGGCGAAGACGCCCCGAGCACGATTCCAACCGCTACGCCGCCGAATGAAACATGTGCTAGGCCGTCTCCAATGAGAGCTAAGTTACGAATCAGGAGGAAGCTCCCTAGAAATCCAGACACAATTGTTACCATCATGGCCGCCAATAAAGCGCGTTGAAACATTTCCATCGTGAAGAAATATGGAAATACCTCTCCGGGCATCATCGGTCCAATCAATTCGAGATATGGGGATGTCATATCCAGAATTGCCACACCTATTCCCAAACAAAATCCTCCATGTGTTCCCGGTGAACATTTTCTATGCCCCTTAAATCAGCTAGCTCATCCAGATTCGGGAATGTTTCTGTTGGTCCGTCGAACCTTATTGTCTCTTCCAAGAAGACTATTCTGTGTGCCGATTGAAACATAGCGGTAAAATCATGCGACACCATGAGAATTGTTTTTCCTTGCTCGTGACACAGTCGATCAAGTAACTTCAGGAGAGCGTTTCTTGAATCTCGGTCTATTCCAACTAAAGGCTCGTCGAGCAGGATGAAATCAGACTCTGTGGCCAATGCTCGTGCTATAACGGCCCTCTGCCTCTGTCCGCCGGATAATCTTGCAACCGGAGTGTTCTGGAGTGCCTCCAAACCTGCCATTCTAATTGCCTGTGTGACCTTTTCTTCTCTACCGGTGTCAAGCCATGCCCAGTCAAACATGTTACCTCTATGCAGAGTCCCCAGCCTGACTAACTCGCGGACTGTTAGTTTGACATCTTTCGGCAAGTATGAAGCTGCTTGGGAGACCCAGCCAATCTTTCTGTGCAGCTTCCTTGACATCGGAGGATGGCCGTATATCTCGATTGTTCCGGTACGAGGTTTGAGTAGACCCAGGATCGCGAGTAGGAAAGTGGACTTGCCACTGCCGTTTGGGCCTACGATTGCAACGAATTCTCCCTCGTTTATTGTGAGGCACACATCCTTGATTATGATCTTCCCTGAACGAGAAACCGATAGATCGCAAACATCGAGAATCGGTTTACCCACTCATGTCACCCCGTATTCAGGATACGCCGTAATTGGAAGAATGTATTGGATGGTAATTTACCCATCACTGGTATTTCATCTTTCCAACGGCATATTCGTAGCCAAGGTAAATGGCCAGCAGGCAAAAAACCGAGCCGACGAAGAGAATTGGAATGATGTCTATGCTGTGCATTCAGCCAATCTCCTTGAAGTGCCATCTTATGGTTAGCATTCAGCAACCTATACCAGAAATCATATTCTGAACATTCTTGTTCATCATGCTCAGGTAGTCATCGTTGCTGTCAGTGGGGGCCATCTCCATCGTGTATAGGATCTGTATATCGACGCCTGTCTCTTCAACTATGCTCTGCACAGCAGTCTGATCCGTGTATTCTTCGACGTACAGCGTGGTTATGCCTTCTTCCTTGATGTGTTCAACGACCTCGGCTACTTCCGCAGGAGACGGTTCCGCTTCGGGATCTAGTCCGTGGACTGTCATGATGTCCACACCATATCTCACAGAGATGTAGGAATACGCGTTGTGGTTGGCTACTATGGTTTTGTTCGCTCCCGAAGTCGCGCACGTGCCCTGATCTCCGAATGCTTCCTCGAAGTTAACGTGAAGTTGTGTGAGCTCGACGCCGTATGCAGCTGCGTTTTCAGCAAATATGTCCGCTCCACCAGGGAATGTCTCGGTCATCTTCGTCAAAACCAGGTTAAGCTGTGCATTGAATGACAATGGATCTAGCCAGCTGTGTGGATCGTAATCGAAGGCTTCCTCTTCTTCATCGGCTTCAATCTCGCTCTCTCCGCCATGATCGCCATGGTCATGATGAGCGTGACCACCGGCCGACTCTTCAGCAACGTGCTCAACATCGTTGCCAGAGGAGTCCTTCAGGTAGTGCTGTGTGTTCTCGAACTCATACGGGCTGTGTGCCGTGAATGCGGCGAACCCTGTCATCCCTGTCGTGTCCATGTTGAATGTCGACATGTCTCCTGAC
>MDTB01008525.1_pt1 | contig 50949 bp, 46 predicted proteins | sample 811161 | NCBI WGS metagenome assembly MDTB01 (sample SAMN05326650, study PRJNA326480) | marine metagenome | isolation source: seawater | place: Mediterranean Sea | collected 2009
AAGACGAGTCGGTATCAACAATGGATCCTGCAGTTGGAACTTTTGTCGATGGAGTATTCATGTCAAGACAAATCGCCAACAACTCAAGGCTCTATGATTTAGAAAGTGTTGAAGTATTAAAGGGTCCACAAGGAACTCTTTATGGGAGAAATACCACAGGCGGAGCGGTTCGAATCATTACCAAAAAACCAACTGAAGAAACAGAAGGTTGGGTAGATATCGCATACGGTGATTATGAAACATTTGAAGCATCCGCTAAGTTTAATTTCCCTATCACAGATAATCTCTATGCAAAACTTACTGCATATACGATTGATCAAGGTGAAGGCTTTCTTGAGAATGTCACATTGAATAGAGATCAATGGAAAAGAGATGCAACAGGTGCAAGAGCACAATTCCTATTTGTTCCAAATGATCGTACCGAGATACTATTTACTGCAGAGCAAGCAGAAGACAACACTGGTGGAATCGTTGGTGCAAATAAATTGAGTGCTTGTTGCGGCGATGACATTTATAAAGTTGAGAGTGGTCTTGAAAATACTTGGGCAGAAACAGATTTTACTGCATACAGTATCAAGGCAACAATTGATCTAGAAAATGATACCCAAATGGAAATCATTGCTTCCGATCATGACCTTACGCATAGTTTTAATAATGATTATTCTGATCAGGTTGTGCCTGCCTATTCAATTCCAAACCTAAGTGATCATGAGCAAAACAGTCTTGAAGTTAATTTCACAGGAACAACCGGGAATATTCAATGGGCTGCTGGAGCGTCTTATTACGAAGAAGAAAGCCATGTTCTCTTTGGGGATGCACTGTTTCTATTCGGAGGTGCTGTAGCAGGAACTTTTATGCGTGACATGACTAATACCACTGAAGCCACAGCCATTTATGCAGATTTAGACTTCGATCTAGGTGACGGATGGGGATTGACCGTTGGTGGTCGTTACACCGATGATGAAAGAGCTGTCGATGTTGCACAGTTCTTGGATCTCAATGGCGTGCCATGGCAAGCAAGAACAAAGTCCAACTTCATGGATCGAAGTGCTTGGTTGTCAACTGCTGCGATTGGTGCTCCATTTGATAATGCAACCGTAGAGGCTCTTGGAACACTAACTTCAATAGAAGTGGATGAGTTCACGAGTCGTGTTGTGATCGACTATCAGCCAAATGATAACATCATGTACTATGCAAGCATTGGTGACAGCTTCAAAGGAGGTGGTTGGGCTTCTAGGGTAACTGCAGCCGCTGACTTCGTTGATCTAAGACCTGAGTTTGTTGATAATATTGAGTTTGGAATAAAAAGTGAGTGGATGGATGATGCTCTTAGATTAAATCTGACTTACTTTAATGCAGACTACACTGATCTCCAAATTACTGCGATAGATCAAGTTACTGGAGCATTTGTTTATTCGAATAAAGCGGATGCCGAAGTGGATGGTTTTGAAGGAGAGCTTCTCTACGCAGCAAATGATAACTTAACTTTATTTGCAAACTTTGCCACTTTAGACGGCGGATATACTGAACTTCGTCCAGGAGCTGAGGGAATCGCAAACAAAGATCTAAAGAGAACACCTGATTTTTCATACAGATTAGGGGTTATCTTTGATACCACGCTCGAAAACGGTGAATTAAACTTCACTGGTGTACTGAATCGAGAAGATGAATATTTTAATAATCAAAACAATACTCCAGCTGGACTAAGGCCTGCTGTCAGTAAGATTGATCTAACGTTCACTTATACACCTTTGCAAGGCGATTGGAGGGTTATTGCAGGATGTACCAACTGTTCAGACAAGAAGGCAATCCATTCTACATTGGATTTTGTTGCACTTGGTTTCATTACACAATTCCAAGACTTACCAAGACTTTGGAGAGTGTCTTATAAATATAATTTCTAAGTGATGTATAAAATGATAAAGGTCGGCCTCTCAGCCGACCTTTTTCTTTGTGATGATAACATTTAGCAAACTACTAAGATTGATGGAAAGAGGCGGTTTTCTCTTCTTTTGGGCGTTTGGCCCAATATTTCGTTTCGTAAATTTTCTAAAAAAGAGATCTAAAAAAAGCTAAGGTTTACTCAAGAGTAGTCTTTTAGCATTTTCTTAAGCTCCAAAGAGTGTTGCTCTTCTTGGCCAATTTTGTTTCTAGCGTATTCTTCTATAAAAACGGACTTGCCCTCAACCTCATCGAGAAGATCATTGTATAAACCCAATGCATGCAATTCATGATCAAGACTTTCCTCGAGAATGTCTTTGATGGAATGCTGATGTGTTTCCTCTATTTCTGCAATTTTCTGACTAGGGTGACCCTCAAGACCACTCAATAGCTCACCTGCTTCTTGAGCATGCATTAGTGACTCATTGGCTTGCGCTTGAAGAAATTCGACAATTGGAATTCTATATGGACCGCTGACCATCATTGAAGAATGGGTGTATCTAACAACACCGGCGAGTTCATATTTCATAATATTATCGAGAATCTGGCAGGTTTTTTTAATATCCAGTTCATTCATAATCGATTACTCATACCTTATTAAGATTATGATTTTATCTTGGATTGAGAGTAATTCAAGTTTACTGGTTGCAATCCATAGGATTACTCCATGTTGTAACCCCTTTCTCCATGACTCATTATGTCAAGTCCTTGCGATTCAGTTTCATCATCTACTCTCAAATCAGTGACTAAAGCTATGCCTTTTAGAATGATCCAAGTAAATACTGCTGTCCAAACAAAGATAAGGGCAATTCCAATCATTTGAGTAATCAACTGATCCAGTGCACCTGCTTCTGAGATACCGGATGCACCTGAACCAAGAAAACCGTCAGGATCTCCAACAAAACTCAACATAATGATTCCAAGCATTCCTCCAACTCCATGGACTGGAAATACATCCAAAGAGTCATCAATCTTAAGGACAGATTTAATCAGCTGAGTGGCATAAAAGCATACAATCCCAGCTAACAAGCCGATTAGTAAAGCACCTTCAGGTCCTACCGTTCCCGCTGCAGGGGTAATCGTGGCGAGACCAGCAACCATGCCTGTGGCTATCCCAACGACAGTCGGTTTACCTTGCTTAATCCATTCCACAGACATCCAAACAAGTGCAGCAACGGCAGCGCTTATGTGAGTAACAAGCATGGCCATACCTGCGTCTCCGTTTGCAGCTACGGCACTACCGGCATTAAAACCAAACCAACCTACCCAGAGCATCGCAGCCCCGATCACAACCATTGTTCTGTTATGCGGTGGCAATGGGATATTTGGAAAACCTCTCCTTGGGCCAATCATTATTGCAGAAACAAGAGCGGCAACCCCGCAGGTAACGTGAACAACAAGTCCACCAGCAAAATCAATCACGCCTATTGAACCAAGATAGCCTCCACCCCAAACCATATGGCAAGCAGGCAAATAAACCAGCGTTACCCAAAAAACTGTAAATAGACAAACAGCTGAAAATTTTATTCTCTCAACAAAAGCGCCAATGACCAATGCAGGAGTAATAATTGCAAATGTCATCTGAAACATAACAAACAGAGTCTCGGGTATGCTTCCAGCAATACTTCCTCTATCAATACCACTCAAGAAGATAGTGCTGAGATCTCCAAAATAAGCTCCTGACCCTTTAAATGCAATGCTATAACCATAAATCACCCAAATAACAGAAACGATACAGGCAATAACAAAACATTGAATTAAAACAGAAAGTATATTCTTCACTCTCACTAATCCGCCATAGAAAAGCGCTAAGCCAGGCAATGTCATGAATAACACCAATGCGGTTGAAGTCAGAATCCATGCTGTATCTCCTGAGTTTAACTCTTGAGACATCGCATCGATTGGGTTTAAAAATATGAGTGCTGCGATAAATAGATTAAAAACATTCCTCTTATTAATTTTATTTTTACTAGTCATCCTCGTCTCTTCAATATATTAAATAGTTAAATTGCATCGTTCCCACTCTCCCCTGTCCTGATGCGAATTACTTCTTCTAGATCAGTTACGAATATTTTTCCATCGCCAATATTTCCTGTTGAAGCATTCTCAGCAATTGTCTCAATCACTCTTTCTGCCATTTCTTCTGTGACAATGATCTCCATTTTTATTTTTGGTAGGAAATTAACCTGATATTCAGCACCTCTGTATAGTTCTGTATGGCCCTTTTGTCTACCCATACCTTTTACCTCAGTAATTGTTATTCCCTTCACACCAAGATTAGTTAGACGCTCATGAACATCATCAAGCTTGAAAGGCTTAATTATTGCTGTTACTAATTTCATTCTATTTCCTCTTAAAATTAATCAAGTAATACAATTATTTTAACAAGATTATTGGGACTATATCTGTGAAGGGGGGAGGTATTTGCAGTCAGCCCCAATAACCATAATTTCTAAATAAAAATTAAAAAAATAGATTTTTAATATTTTGTTTGCACTAAATTACCCAAGTTTCGTGTGCTGGAACGCATGTTGAAAAAACTTCTTTGGTAAATTATGTTTGGAACTGTTTAGCTACCTGCTGCAAATTTCCTAACAATTTGAAATATAAATCAGAATGATTTTTTCAGTCAAGTGAATTTGCATAGATTTCATAAACTAATTAAAAAATAATTATGCGATTAGGCAATTCATATCAATTTTTTTTGTATTTTTTTCATTAACTTAAAGAACATAATTAATGCGTTTATTTATATATATCATTGATAAAATTATTCCATTACAAAATACTGTATCTTTAAATTTTCTCCGCAAATAAGTTTTAATTTTTCTTTGACTGATGGGCATCATGTTGTGAAAATTAAATCATGAAACCTTATTTTATAATTTATATCTCAATATTATTCTTGTCTCAGGCTATCCATTCTCAAGAGAATCCTGAAGTCATTGAAATTAGAGAGCCTCAAACAATTTTGTTCGTTGGTAACAGTTACCTCTATTACAACGATAGCTTACATAATCACTTCAAGAGGATTGTAGAAGAATTCAAAAGCGATTTTGATGGAAGCGCATCAGTCAAATCTTCGACAATTGGTGGATCAAGGCTCAAGCATCATGATGTTGAAAGGCTAATTAAACCGAAAGCAATAAGCTCAGTAGAGAAATTTGAACTAATTATTCTTCAAGGCGGAAGCGCAGAACCTCTTTCAAAAAAAAATAGAGAAGAATTTTCATTCTTTGCAAAAAAGCATATCGACGTAATTAAGGCAAGAGATTCTCAAGCTGCATTGTACATGACTCATGCATATATCGAGCCCCACAAAGGTTTCAAAAAGAACCAAATAAGAGTCATTGAGGATGTATACACAAGAGTCGGTAATGAAAATAAGGTTCTAGTCATCCCAGTTGGTTTGGCTTTTGATCTGGCTTATCGAGAAAATCCGACTATTCAATTACACGAACCAGATGGAACTCATCCAAGCCTTCTCGGCACGTATCTTGCCGCATGCACAGTCTTTGCAAGCATCTATGATAAATCTCCCATTGGCATAGATTACGATTACTCTGGAGCCATCAGTCAAAAAGATAAGATTTTTCTACAAAAAATTGCTGATAAAGCCACATCTGGTTACTTCAATAAGATCTTAAATTAAAGGAAATAAAAATGAGTGTTGAAAAAAATTATTTAGTCACTGGTGCTAATAGAGGCTTAGGACTTGAGTTTACAAAACAGATTTTGCAAGCAGGTCATAATGTATATGCTGCATGCAGAAATACAAATGATATTGATGACCTAAATAGGTTCTCAGCAAAATTCAAAGATAGTTTGATTATTGTAAAGTTAGATATTAACGATCACGATTCAATTCTAGAATTAAATCGAAATCTTAGAGATGTCTCAATAGATGTGATGATCAACAATGCAGGCATCATTGGTCCTCTCCCCTACTTTGAAAATACTTTCAAGCAACACTATGGAACGATAGATTATGACGTTTGGGCTGATGTCTTTAAAACTAACTTGTTTGGCCCGGTTAAGATGGCTGAAACATTTCTTGATCAAATCGAAAAAGGCCAAGATAAAAAAATGGTTTTTATTTCAAGTGTGGTCGGCTCTATCGCAGATGATCATCAAAAGGCATTTGCCTATGCAACCAGTAAAACTGCATTGAACAAATCTGTAGCCTTGATGGCTGACATCCTCAAAGAAAGAGAGGTGAAAGTCCTTGCTATGTGTCCAGGTTATGTAAAAACAAGAATGAATGGCGGTGGCGCCAATCTTGAACCAAAAGAAAGCATTGAAGGGATGCTCAAACAAATTGAAAAATTAGACCTTGAATCTTCTGGCAGCTTTGTTCGATACAATGGCGAAAAGATTAATTGGTAGAAAATGTCACCCATACGATCCATTGACAGCATTGTAGTCGGAGTCCAAGACATTGGTGTAGCAACTGAACTTTGGGTAAAAAACTTTGGACTTGATATAGTTTCTGAAAGACTTGGAAGCGATGTCGATTTATCTAAGCTCTGGCATCTCAATGATGATGAGATAATAAAACAGGCCTTACTGACGACTCCCAAAATAGATGTAGGGAAAATTCATCTTGTAGAATTCAAAAAACCAGAGAAACCTGTTCGAGAAAGTGCCAATGCAACAGATCTTGGTCCAAAAAACCTGGATGTGACATGTCTTGACTTACCAAGCAAATATCATGAATTAATTCAGCTTGGTTATAAATTTAGATCCGAATACGTCGGATATCAAATTGAATCCATTGGAGCGGAGGTTCTAGAAGTTCAGATGCCAGGACATGACCATACCAATATTATTTTTGTTGAACAATTGGGGGAGGAAATACAATTATCTGATAAAGGTTATGGAGGCATCACTTCGTTGGTTACAATTGTTTTAGATCTAGATGAGGAAACAGATTTCTTCAAAGATGTGTTTTCATTAAAAGAGACGATCAGTGAAGATCTATTTGGTGAGCACGTTGAAAAGATGATTGGATTACCTAAAGGGGGCGGACTTCGTCTTAATTTACTTGAGGGCGACGAAACAGATCGTTACGGAAGAGTTGAGTTGGTTACCTACATCGGTGCAAAAAAACAAGATAATCTATATAAAATAGCAAACCCCCCAGCTCTTGGAACACTTCATTGTCTTTTTAAGGTAGAAACTATCTCAGAAATAAAGAAAAAACTTCAAGAGAGATCGATAATTTTTGATGAATTTGGATCATTAGATCTAATCTATGGGAAAGGTGAAGTAATTAGCTTTAGATCACCCGCCGGACTTCGAATTGACGTACAGGAGCTTTAGTCTATAAATCCATGAATTGGACGATGGTTTTTCCAAAATTCTCGCCTTTCATTAACTTAATGAAATGATCAGGAGTATTTTCGATGCCGAATACAAGATCCTCAGAATAATGCAATAAACCTTGCTTATACCAACTTAATGCATCCTTAATAAAAGATTCTTTCATATGCTCATAATCATAAACAACGAATCCAAAGATTATTGCTCTTTGTTTGCAAATATTACCTAAATTTGGGCCAGATGGAGGTTTACTAGAATTATATTGACTGATCATACCAGAGAGAATGATTCTTGAATTGAGAGCTATATGGTTAGATAAAACAATCTTCTGAATTTCTCCTCCAGTATTATCAAAAAATATATCCACTCCATGAGGACAAAGTTCGCTGAGTTTTTGATCTATGTTATCTCTTTTTCTATCAATACAATTTTCCATTGATGCATTTTTAATTGTCCACTGGCATTTTTCTTTTCCACCAGCAATGCCGATAACTTTTGCATTCTTTATTGATGCTATCTGCCCGACCATAGATCCTACAGCGCCTGATGCTGCGGATACTAAGACAACATCATCTTCCCGTAACTGTGCTGGACCCAGAAGCGCTGAATACGCAGTAAAACCTGGCATTCCAAGTATGCCAAGTGCTGTAGTAATTGGTGCAGACCCAGTGTTCACATGATATACATCAGCACCATCAGAAATTGCATGACTTTGCATACCTGACTCCATAACCACCAAATCTCCTTCCTTATAAGAATTATGTTTCGAGGAAATGATCCTCGATATTGTAGATCCTCTTGGCACATCACCGATCTCAGGGGTATTAAAAAAATGACGTCCGACCATTGTCACTCGAACATATGGGTCTAATGCTAAATAGATTGTTTCAGCTAAAAATTCTCCTTCTTTAGGTTCTCGAATTTTTGATTGAATTATTTCAAAGTCATCGGGCTTTGGAATGCCTTTTGGAATATTCTTAAGTGTGATTAATGTCGCTTGAATTGACACTTGACATCCTTCCGCCTCTTCAAGAGGAAATAAATAATACTGAGAATAGAACTGGTAGTTTTTTCTTAATCATGATGATCTTCTTCCAAATCTTTTTTTATGTCTTCATGATCACCAATCACAATATGATCTTTGCTTTTAGTGATATATTTTTCTAAAAGAGGAATCAAGAGAAGTGGAATCAAACCTCCTATTACTATCCCTAGTGTCCTCGCTCTCATAGAAGGGTCAAGAATCGATGCTATCAAATCCGCAATAACATGAGCTATTGATGCGCCAATGATTCCAGAAATATAACCTTTTGAGGTAATTTTCAGAAATCTATTGATGCTCCAACCGGTGTAAAATCCGATGATCACGAGGCTTACGTGAACTATTCCAAAAATAAATCCAGGCAAAAGCGTGCCGTCTGCAACTAAACCAAAATATTCCAATAAAGCTTGCATCTATATACTCAGTATCATTGGGTATTTTGAATATACTCATCAACTTTTTCTTCAAGGATGTCTAAGGGTAGTGCACCCTCTCCTAGGATCACATGATGAAATTCCTTGATATCAAATTTATCATTCAATATTTCCTTTGATCTGCTTTTTAATTCCGTGATTTTCAATTGCCCTATTTTGTATGCCAGTGCTTGGCCAGGCATGATGAGGTAACGATCTATCTCATTAACAATATCTTGCTCTGTTTTGGCTGCATTTTCTTTAAAAAATTCGATCGCCTGATCCCTGCTCCAACCTTTGTAATGCATCCCTGTATCGACAACCAATCTCACCGCTCTCCACATGTCATAAGTCAATGCTCCAAACTCAGAATATGGATCCTGATAAAGACCCATGTCATAACCTAAGCTTTCACTATATAGACCCCATCCTTCAACATAGGCGGTATAACCGGAATATTTCCTAAAATTAGGAATATTCTCAATTTCCATAGCAAGTGCGATTTGCAAATGATGACCTGGCACGGCTTCATGGACGGAAAGCACTTCAATCTCATATTTCGGCCTTACTTCTGGTTTGTAAAGATTGACATAATAGTAACCTGGCCTTGAACCATCTGCAGCCGGCCTCATGTAATAAGCAGTAGTGGTGTCAGGCGCCGATTCTGCTGGAATTGGTTTTATTCCATAGGGCATCCTGGGTAAAACTTTAAACAAAGGTACAATTTTAGGATCGATTTCTTTGGATGTAGCTAAATATGCTTGGAGAAGTTCTTCTGGTGTTTCAAAATAGAACTGGGAATCTGTTCTCAAAAAAGTTAAAAATTCATCAAATGAGCCATCCCAGTCAACATCATTCATGACTCTTTTCATCTCTGAGCGGATTCGTTTGACCTCAGAAAGTCCTATTTGATGAATTTCTTCTGGTGTCAATTCAGTAGATGTATGGTATTTCGCTAGATTCACATACCATGCTTTTCCGTTTGGCAAATCCGCAACCCCTATAGAAGCTCTCGATGCTGGCAAATACTCCTCAACGAAAAAGTCCTTGAATTTAGAATATGCTGGAATAATTGCTTCTGAAATCACCTGAAGAGCTCTTTTCTGAATAGCGATCTTATCATCTATTGTCCCTGGTATTATTTTAAAAACATTGAAGAAAGGACTGTCTTTCGGATCATCGACTAACTGCAATTCAATCTGTCTTGCCACTCTCTCCATTAATATCCTAGGAGCTGTGATGTCTCTTTCCATGCCAAGCCTCGCAAGCTCAATGTGTTGGTCAATGTAGTTGGGAAGCTTTTCGAGTCGAACAATCCAATCAATATAATCTTGGCTTGTCATAAAACCGAGACTCTCTGCGGTTTCATGCTCAAGCTGGATGCCTCCTCTTTGTCCAAAAACAAGGAGGTGTGAGTCAAATTGATGGCCTCTTACTGATCTTTCGTAGTTGTATACGAATAATCTGTGATTCAGCCGATTCTCTTTGCTTAATTTCTCGGGGTTGAGCTTTTTGACATCTTCAAGGGCTTTAAGGGTTTTTTCCTGTCTCTGCCTCAATGCATTCTCAGAGATATCTGGCCAATCCTGATTTGATGATTTGTCGCCCATATAGGATGCAAAAAGTGGGTTTTCATCTATTGATCGTTGCCACTCTGAATCTACAATCTCAAGAAAACGTTTGTCTTCATCAGATATTGCAAAAACACTGAAAGAAACTAAAAAAGTCAGTATTGAAATAACCAATCGATTCATGTCAGTCTTTGCCTCCTTGGAGATATGGCCATGCTTTTACTAAGTAAATAATCATTGTCCAAACGGTAAGTATACTTGCAACTATGAGTGAAATCATACCAATCATGTAAGTATCAATTCCAAACAATGCATCTTGGAAAAGCATGCATGAAAGACCAGCCATTTGTAATATTGTCTTGAATTTTGAAAAAGCAATGACCGAAACTTGATGCCTCTCACCAAGTTCTGCCATCCATTCTCTCAGTGCAGAAATAGAGATTTCTCTTCCTATAATCACAATGGAAACAAGGGTATTGATCATCGTTGGATCGGATTGAACTATCATTAGTAGCGCTATACAAACGATCAACTTATCGGCCACTGGATCCAAAAAAGCACCCAGTTTTGATGTTTGATTAAATTCGCGTGCAACCCAACCATCCAACCAATCAGTTAAAGCGGCAACGATAAAAATAAAGGCAGAGATCGGTCTTGCATTTTCAATGCCTGAAAAAAACACGAAGACCATGAGCGGAATAGATGCAATCCTTATCAGAGTAAGAATATTGGCTATATTGGATTTGAGCGACATATACAAAGTATATCGGATCGTAACTCTCAGCACATTAATTTGGATTAAAATGGTTAAAAATCTTTTTAGCTAAATTCTTATTGATGCCGTCAACTGATAATAAATCTTCAACAGATGCCCTTTTTACTTCTTGTATCCCTCCAAACTGTGTTAGAAGATTTCTCTTTTTGCTTGGCCCAATTCCGTCGATGGATTCGAGATCAGATTGAAGCAATTGTTTTCTTTTCTTCGCTCGATGACCTGTGATTGCAAAACGATGTGCCTCGTCTCGTATTGATTGAACTAGAAATTTGGCGGGATCTTGGCCATTCATATCGATGGGTTTTTTGAGTCCTTCTAAAAAAATACGATCATTCTTTGGATCCCTCTTATCGCCTTTGGCAATGCCAATGATCATTTGGTTTTTTATCGATAAGGATTCAAGTACTTTTTTGACTGAATTAATCTGGCCCTTTCCACCATCAATTATGAGAAGATCCGGACAATCCTGACTCTCTGTCTTTATTCTTTTGTAGTATCTTTGAACGGCATTTGAAATTGCTGCATAATCATCGCCGGGTGTCACGCCCTCAATGTTAAAACGTCGATAATCTTTTTTACTGAATCCCTCTTCATTGAGCCTGACGCAAGCTGCCACAGACTTATCTCCCATGTGATGACTGACATCGAAACAAACGAGATCACTGAGTTTTTGCTTCGATCCCAGTGCTTGAGTTAAACCCGTCAACTGATTTGAAATTGATGCCTTAGAGGCCAACTTAGATTTCAGCGATTCCTCTGCATTAGCGACAGATATTTTGAGCCATTTTGCACGATATGAGACCACACGATCTTTAATCTTTGTGTGCCTCTTCTGAGACTCAATCAAGGCCTGTTCAATTTCCCTCTTCCCATCCAAACTTCGATTGAGAATAATTTCTCTTGGGATGTCATGCTCCAAATAAAACTGCATTAATGATGTGGCCAGAATTTCTTGATTGGAGTTATATTTTGTTCGGGATGGAAAAATTGATCGGCTTCCCAATATTTTTCCCTGGCGGATAAATAATACAGCCAAACAATGCATGCCTCTTTGATCTACCAATGAAATTACGTCTGCATCGACTTTTTTTGTCCCGTCCACATATTGTTGTGATTGAATCACTTTAAGGTTGGCAATTTGATCCCTAAAAAAAGCAGCCCTTTCATAATTTTGATCGGTGGAAGCTTTTTCCATCTCGATGATAAAGTTATCAATGATGCTCTTGTCATTTCCCTTTAAGTAATCAACCGCTTGATTCACATTAAAGGAATAATCCTTTTGGCTGATCTTTTCTACACAGGGTGCTGAACATCTTTTGATTTGGAACTGCAAACAAGGTCTTGAGCGATTTTTATAGTATGAGTCAGTGCAGTTTCTCAGAAGAAATATTTTCTGAAGGTTGCTCAGAGTGTTTCTGACAGCATAAACGTTGGGGTATGGTCCAAAATACCTGGCATGCTTAGACCTTTTCTTTCCGCGATGAAAAGCAAATTTTGGAAAATCATGATTTAAATTGACCTCGATGTGCGGATAACTTTTTCCGTCTTTCAATAGAACATTGAATTTTGGATTATGTTTTTTAATGAGAGTATTTTCCAGAATCAATGCTTCTCTCTCTGTGATTGTGACTGTAGTATCGATTGTTTTAATTTCTTTTAAAATGGCCTCGACCTTATCGTTAGGAGGCTTTGGCGTGAAGTAAGATCGGACTCTATTTTTCAAACCCTTTGCCTTACCAACATAAATCACCTTGCCTTGATCATTGCTCATGAGGTAAACACCTGGTTTATTGGGCATTCTGTTCGCTTGAGACTTGAGTTTTGAAATAAACCTATCGTTAGCCATCTCGATCATTTTCCTTGGCTTCTTGCCACAATGATTCTAATTCGTTTGAGCTCATTTCATCCAGTGTTTTGTTTTTGGTTTTTGCAATATGCTCCATGGTTCTAAAACGTTTGATGAATTTACTATTGGCTCCCCTTAATGCATTTTCAGGATTCACATTCAAATGCCTAGAGAGGCTGACTAAAGTAAAAAAGAGATCTCCCAATTCGTTCTCAATCTCGTCTTTATTCTCCGATTCAATAGCGACTTTCAGCTCGTCCACTTCTTCAAAGACTTTTTTAAACACTCCATTGGTCTCTGACCAATCAAAACCCACTGCTCTAGCCTTCTTCCCAATTTTAAATGATCTATTTAATGCAGGCTGATTGCTTCCTATATCGTCCATTAAGCTCATATCTTTATTTTTCTTTCTTTGCTCACTGACTTTGATTTTTTCCCACTCATCTGTTTGATCTTCAGAGCTATTAATTTTCTTTTCTGAAAAGACATGGGGATGTCTTCTGATGAGCTTTTCAATAATTGAGTCTATAACATCATCGAGTGTAAATAATCCTCTCTCTTCAGCCATCAGCGAGTGGAAACTAACTTGAAATAATAAATCGCCCAATTCGTTCTTTAGTGACTCGTAGTCTTGATTTTCAATAGCTTCAACTACTTCATATGCCTCTTCAATAGTGGAATCTGCAATTGATTCAAACGATTGCTCTTTATCCCAAGGGCATCCTGACTTTGGATCTCTTAATTGGGTTGTTATTTTATGCAGTTTTTTCATCATCAAAATCAATAAATCCAGAAAATTTTCTCAAAATCTGAGCCGTCAAACCCCAAATCATATAATCCAAATAATTATAGCTATAAACAGTCCATTCAATCTGATCATAAATTCTTCTTTCGTTTTGAAGAGAGTTTCGGTCTAAAAGAAAACTAATTGGAACCTCAAATATTTCTTCAACTTCGTTCTTATTAAGGGTCGGATGAAAATCTTTAGGGATCAAGCTCACTATCGGCGTCACTATGAAGCCAGTTCCAAGACTAACTTGTGGTGAAACATATCCAATCAATTCACTTTCTTCTCTACCCAAACCGATTTCCTCTTCTGCTTCTCTCAAAGCTGTCATGGTGATGTCTTGATCTTGATCATGATCAAATGAACCGCCTGGCAGACTGATCTCACCGGCATGATGCTTGAGATGACTCGTTCTTTTAGTAAGCAAGACTCTTAATTCATTGTTCTCGGATTGAGTGATGCCGATCATGACGGCAGCATGTTTTAATCTTGTTTTCTCAATGTATTGCTGAACTATGGGCTGAGGTAGTTTTTTCTTTACCTCTTCTACAGGATCTTTTGAGGGAGAGGTATTAAGATAGCTCTGTCTAATGTGATCAAGCACAAGAATGGAACAGAATTATTGGTTACTGGTGAGTTTGAGTGGATCTAATATTCCTGCAAGTGTATCGGAATCTAAATCAGTCATTTCAACAGCAACATCAATGATCGACCTTTTCTCCTGATATGCTTTTTTTACGATTTGAGCCCCTTTTTCATAGCCAATGGTGGCATTCAGTGCGGTTGCTAGAATTGGGTTTCGATTTAACATGGATTCAATATTTTCTTGATTTACCTCAAAATCTTTTATGGCATTATCTGCGAGGCTGAGACATGCATTTGAAAGCAAGCTCAAAGACTCCGACAGAGTGTGCGCTATCAAAGGGAGCATTACATTCAGTTGGAAATTGCTTGACTGAGCAGCATGAGTGATTGTTAGATCATTGCCCAATACCCTGCTTGCAACCATACAGACCGATTCAGGTATCACCGGATTGACTTTCCCAGGCATGATGCTACTACCAGGCTGAAGAGCAGGAAGAGTAATTTCTCCTATGCCCCCCAATGGTCCACTGTTCATCCATCTGAGATCATTACTGATTTTCGTCAATGCAACAGCCAATGTTTTATTGCAAGAAGACAATATCAATGACGAATCTTGCGAACTGATTGCTTGAAATGAATTATTGGCAGGTCTAAATTCCATGCCTGTCAGTTTATTTATATGATTGCAGCATTTTTTTGAGAGATCGGGATCAGCATTGATTCCAGTGCCGACTGCAGTCCCTCCGATTGCAAGTTGCTGCAATTTAGACATGGATAGTTCATATTGCTTAATGGCGTCCTCGATTTGAGAAGACCAAGCACTCATTTCCTGGGAGAACGTAATGGGCATCGCATCCATGAGATGAGTTCGTCCGTTCTTGGGTACATCCCCAATTGATTTTGCCTTTTCCTCAATGCTATTTTTTAAATGTCTCATTGATGGAATCAAATTATTTGTAACGGTGAGGACAGCATCCACATTGATGGCAGAAGGAATGACATCGTTACTGCTTTGCCCCATATTGACGTGATCGTTCGGATGCACTGGGTTTGAATCTGTCGATGATAGATTGGATATGACTTCATTCATATTCATATTGGTGCTTGTACCAGACCCGGTTTGGAAAACATCCAATGGGAACTCTGAAAAATGGCTGCCTTCAAAGATCTCCATAGCGGCATCTGCGATCGCAGACGCTTTCTCTTTTGGAAGGAGGCCGAGGTCTTTATTTGCATTTGCGAGCCCCCATTTTAAGAGCGACAGGGAACGAATAAAGCCGGCAGGCATTTTGTGATCACTGATCTTAAAATTATCGATGGCACGCTGAGTTTGGGGACCCCATTTAGCCTCCTCAGGAACCTTCAGTTCACCCATGCTGTCTTTTTCGATTCTGAATTTTTTTTCTGCCAAGATTTACTCCTTGTAGATATCATAATACATAGAGAATAGCAGTCACAGAAGAAACTTTAGTGTATTATTGCACACTGATTTGATGGATTAAAAAATCATGAGCGATGAACAACTAAAAGCGGTCTCTCCAATCGATGGGAGATACTCAAAAAAGGTTGAACACTTAAGTGAAATCTTCAGTGAGTCAGCGCTTATGCGATACAGGGTAATTGCCGAAATTAAATGGCTTCAATACCTTTCCGATTGCGACCAAATGGATCAAATCCCATCAATGGACTCTCAACTAAAAGATGCGCTCAAAAAAATACATACAGACTTCTCGTTGAGTGATGCCAGAAAAATTAAAGAGATTGAGAGAAAAATCAATCACGACGTCAAAGCCATTGAGTATTTTTTAAAAGAAAAAATTGAGAATATTGAAGGGGGGAAAAATTACACTTCATTCATTCATTTTGCTTGCACGTCAGAGGACATTAACAATATCTCTTATGCCTTGATGCTAAAAGATGGCGTTAAAGAAAATATCAAATCATTAAAAAAATTAACAGACGTTCTCAGAGAACTGTCAAAAACATGGGCGAGCGACTCAATGCTATCAAGAACTCATGGCCAACCTGCCAGCCCAACAACCATGGGTAAAGAACTTGCAAACTTTTTAAGTCGACTGGATAGGCAGTTAGACCAGCTTAAAAGTACTGAGTACTTAGCAAAAATGAATGGTGCTGTGGGCAACTACAATGCGCATATCATCGCTTATCCAAATGTCGATTGGGAATCAGTCGCAAATGGATATATAGACTCTTTAGGTCTCTCATTTAACCCATATACAACTCAGATTGAACCTCATGATTGGATGGCTGAACTCTTTCATGCGATGATTCGAATCAACAACATATGTCTAGATTTAAGCAGGGATATATGGATGTACATATCCATTGGTTACTTCAAGCAAGATGTTAATGAATCTGAGGTTGGATCTTCAACCATGCCGCATAAAGTGAATCCGATAGACTTTGAGAATGCAGAGGGAAATATCGGAATAGCAAATGCTATTTTTGATCACCTCGCATCTAAGCTCACAATCTCAAGAATGCAAAGGGACTTGAGTGACTCAACCGCACAGAGAAACATAGGCACGGGATTTGCTCAATCTGAAATTGCCATCCAGTCTCTATTAAAAGGATTGTCAAAAATTGTACTCTCAAAAGACAAACTTCTAGAAGATTTGGGCGACAATTGGGAAATTCTAGCAGAGCCGCTTCAAACGATTCTCAGAAGAGAACACGTTGAAAATGCTTATGAAGATTTAAAAACTCTGACGAGGGGGCAAAAATTAAACAAAGAGAAACTGCATGCATTTATTGACTCTTTAGAGGTTAATGAAGAAGTTAAAAATGAAATGAAAGCCCTCACTCCAAATTCATATGTTGGTATCGCTGAATCTCTCGCCAAGAAGATCTAAGGTGTCGAAGAAAAATAGCATTTCCATCATTAAAACAAGTTGGTTAGAACATTCAGTTCAAATTTCAAGTATCAGAGATGCGGTTTTCATTCAAGAGCAAGCCGTTCCTAAAAACATTGAAATGGATGGGAAAGACTCCGAATGCATACACTTTTTAATGTCCTATGACGACAATCCCATTGGCACAGCGAGAATAAAAATGAGCGGGAAGATAGAACGAGTTTCCATACTGAAGCCAAATAGAAACAAGGGATTGGGATCAAAACTAATGAGTTTTATTATCGATGCAGCAAAAGAAAATCGCTTTGAGAGAATCTATTTACACAGTCAAATGGAATCCATCGGATTTTATAAAAACTTAGGATTTATAGAAGAAGGAGATGTATTTCAGGAGGCTGGCATCGATCATGTGTTGATGGAACTAAAAAATGAGTAAGAGCGAAATGGTGATGATTGCAATGTCCGGCGGTGTGGATTCTGCGGTCAGTGCAGCCAAATTGATTGAATCTGGTTATGAAGTCGAAGGGCTTCATATGACCAATTGGAGGGACGATGAACCGTATTGCACTGCTTCACAAGATCTACAAGATGCAAAAGATGCTTGCAAAGAAATTGGAATTCCCATGCATCATGTCGATTTTTCAAATGAATACAGAAAAGAAGTTTTTGATGAAGCATTAGAAGAATTGAAGGCGGGTTTAACGCCCAACCCAGATATACTTTGCAATCAAATGATCAAATTTGATTCATTTATCAAGCATGCAAAAAGGCTTGGAGCGAAGAAGATTGCAACCGGGCATTATGCAAGGACTTCCATGCTCATGAATAAGCAATTACTGCTAAAGGGAATTGATAGCAACAAAGATCAGACTTATTTTTTACATGGGATCAATGCAAGCGTTCTAAATGATGTTTTATTTCCTATAGGATCAATGAGCAAGGAAGAAGTAAGAGATTATGCCTACAAGAAAGGATTGCCCAATCATGATAAACCAGACAGCACGGGTATATGCTTCATTGGAGAGAGGCCTTTTAAAAACTTTATACAAAAATTTTTACCGCCCAAGCCAGGGAAAATTATTACAGAAGATGGAGAGATTTTAGGTAAACACGATGGTCTGATGTATTTCACACTGGGTCAAAGGAAAGACATTGGTATTGGAGGCCTGAAGAATCACTCGGGAGATCCTTGGTATGTAGCCAATAAAGACATTGATAGAAATGAATTGTTGGTAGTTCAAGGCAGAGAGCATAAAAAATTATGGCAAAAAAAAACATTTGCCAAAGAGATGAACTGGCTCAATGAATCTTTTCTAGAAAGCATTCAAAAAAAAGGCTCAATAGCCTGCAAAGCAAAATGTCGCTATAGGCAAGAAGATGCAAATTGTGAGATAACGCTTCATGAAGATGGGGTCAAGGTGCACTTCGAAGAAGCTCAATGGGCAATCACTCATGGACAATATATAGTGATCTATGAGCAAGATGTTTGCATGGGTGGAGGCAAAATTTTTCCACACAGTGAGCTCTGACAATATGAGACAAAAAGAACTGATTCATATACAATCATCACTCAAATCATAGAGGGAACCATGTCAGATAATACAAATTCATTCTCAATCGATGAAAAAACATATAAGTATTTTGATTTAAAGTCGCTGGATACTGACAAAGTAGATCGTCTCCCATTTACACATAAAATTCTTCTTGAAAATGCACTTCGACATTCAGAGGACGACAATGAAGGGCCTAAAGATGTGGAGACAATTCTCAATTGGGATTCAAAATCTGATCGATCAACAGAAATATCCTTCACCCCCAGTCGTGTCATTCTCCAAGATTTCACAGGGGTGCCGGCTGTAGTTGATCTTGCCACAATGAGAGATGCAGTGGTATCAATGCAAGGCAACCCAAAAGACATCAATCCACTTTCTCCTGCAGAGTTGGTGATTGATCATTCCGTTCAAGTGGATCATTTTGGAAGTCTGGATGCGCTAGAGAAGAACAATAAAGTTGAATTTCAAAGGAATCAGGAGAGATATAGATTTCTGAGATGGGGTCAGGATGCATTTTCCAATTTTGAAGTAGTTCCTCCAAATACTGGAATTGTTCACCAAGTCAATCTTGAATATCTGGGTCGTGTTGTATTCTCGAAAGATGATTCATTGGCTTACCCCGATACTCTGGTTGGAACCGATTCTCACACGACGATGATCAATGGCATTGGATGCCTAGGATGGGGTGTAGGTGGAATTGAGGCAGAGGCAGCGATGTTGGGTCAGCCCATCACAATGCTACTACCAGAAGTCATTGGAGTCTCTGTGAAGGGCGCGTTAAAGGAAGGTGTAACCGCAACTGATTTGGTGCTTACACTGACAGAAATACTCAGAAATTATGGAGTTGTTGGAAAGTTTGTGGAATTTTTTGGCGACGGTTTAGATCATCTTCCCGTCTCTGATCGGGCAACTTTGAGCAATATGGCTCCTGAATTTGGAAGCACTTGTGCCATTTTTCCAATAGACGAAGCAACAATCAGGTACTTAAAACTCTCAGGGCGAAGCAAACAACAAGTAGAATTGGTTGAAACATACTCCAAGATTCAAGGTTTGTGGAGAGAAACAGATTCTAATATTAACTATACAGACGTGATCGATTTAGATCTTTCAAAAGTTGAGCCATGCTTGTCTGGCCCCAAAAGACCTCAAGACAGAATCATTCTTAAAGATGTAGCAAATGTTGTGAAGTCTGAGATTGAGAATAAACCCATAACTACCGATCGTCTTTCTGATGGTTCTGTTCTAATTGCTGCGATAACAAGTTGTACCAATACATCCAATCCTACGGTAATGGTTGCAGCAGGATTGGTTGCCAAAAAAGCCAATGCCCTTGGATTGAAATCAAAAGAATGGGTAAAAACAAGCTTGGCCCCCGGCTCAAAAGTCGTCACCAAGTACTTGGAAGAATCAGGACTCTTACCTGAATTGGAGCAAATGGGATTCAATATTGTTGGATATGGCTGCACCACTTGTATTGGCAATTCTGGCCCACTCAATCCAGAAGTTTCACAAGCAGTTCAAGAGCAAAATTTAACTGCCTCATCAGTGCTCTCTGGTAACAGAAATTTTGAGGGAAGAATTCATCCTCTGGTCAAACATAATTTTCTTGCATCGCCACCATTGGTGGTGGCATACGCCATTGCTGGCTCAACATTGCTTGATCTGACCGAAGAACCATTGGGACGGATTGATGGAAAAGACATTTTCTTAAAAGACATATGGCCTAGCCAAAACGAGATTGAGGAAATCATTGAGAACACAATAGATCCGGTCATGTTTAGTAAAGCTTACGAAGATTCCATCCAAGGTGATGATGCTTGGAAAAATCTTGAAACACCTCAGGGTGAAATCTATGAATGGCAAGAAAGCTCAACTTACATTAAAAAGCCACCCTACTTTGAATCAATGAACATGGATCTACCTGGCATTCAAATGATCAAGGACGCTAGGGTTCTCGCACTTTTGGGAGACTCCGTTACAACCGATCATATCTCACCAGCAGGCAATATAGATCCTGAATCACCAGCAGGTATTTATCTAAAAGACAAAGGCGTGGAAAGAAAGGATTTCAATTCCTATGGCTCTAGACGAGGAAATCATGAAGTAATGATGAGAGGAACATTTGCAAACATTCGTTTAAGGAATAAGCTTGCACCGGGTACCGAAGGCGGTTGGACAAAATTGGCACAAAATGAGAAACCCGTTTCAATTTTTGAGGCTGCAGAGGAATTTCGATCAAAAAATACTGACCTGATAGTCCTTGCAGGAAAAGAATACGGGACAGGCTCCTCTAGAGATTGGGCAGCAAAAGGTGTTTCACTTTTGGGTGTAAAAGCAGTCATTGCAGAATCATATGAAAGAATTCATCGCTCAAACCTTATTGGAATGGGTGTGCTTCCATTGGAATTTAGTACAGAAGATTCTGCCGAGTCAATTGGGCTCGATGGCTTTGAATCTTTTGATTTTGACTCAATCAAAAAACAATCGAAATCGGTGTCTGTAAAAGCAAAATCGGCGGATGGCAATGAGAAATCATTTGAAGCTAAAATCAGGATCGACACTCCAAAAGAATGGGAATACTTCGAGCACGGAGGAATTCTTCATTACGTCATTCGACGTCTTGTCGCAAAATAATTAGGGCCCTATCTTCTTCTTTAAGTCACTCGCTCTTTTGTATTGAGGGGCATAATTTAAGCTCCTTTCTAAGTACTCTAAAGACAATGAGTTGTCTTTCTCAAGATGGGCAATATTGCCTAAGTGAAAATGAGCAATGGCCTCCATGAGTGAATCCTTGTTGTCGGTTTGATTCAATAAATTCAGAGTAATTAATAAATTCTCTTTGGCATTTTTTTTACTGGCGCCTGCAAATGCCGGTCTTGTATAGTCTCCGATCCCCTTTATAAGATACACAAAAGGATTTCCATCATCGGCTTCAACTGCCCTTTCCATCATTTTCCCTGATTTTATTCCATGGCTCGCTGCCTTAAAGAAATTACTCTCTGCACTGAAGCCATAACATGCCGACAGTAGGGCAAATAACTCTGCTCGATAGGCTGTGGATTTTTCTGCAATATCGGATTTAGATATACACAAAGCACTGAACTTCTTTTTTTGTTTTTTGTTTGATAAATCAGAAATTAAGAATTCGTGGAATAGGATTTGTAAGTCTAATTCATCAGTTTGAGAATTGTCTTTTCTATCATCAACAAGGATGTCATGCATCCGAACAAGTTCATTGGCATTGCTCTCTATATAACTAACTAAGCTCTTTTGAATGACTTCTGATTGCAAAGAATCGGCTAAAACATAATCGGATACCAAAAAGAGTAATAAAACAGAGCATACGTTATTTAGTTTAGGCGTTAAAATCATAGCTGCTGTATTGTATCAGTATAATGATTCAATGAGGATTTAAAAAATATGGGTATCGACTACATTGATATTGGAGTAAACCTTCTGGACGAAGCCTTTAAAAAGGATCTACACGAAGTTCTTGATAGAGCATTCAACTCCAATATTGATATCTTAATCAATACATCTTCCTCAATTGAGGAGGCAAATCAATCGCTGGAATTAACCAAGAAATACCCATCAAAAATATATACAACGGCAGGCGTTCATCCTCATAACGCATCAATTGCAAGTGATCAACTTAAAGAAGAACTCATTGAAGTTCTACAAAATGATTGCATAGTTGCAATCGGGGAATGCGGTCTTGATTATTGCAGAAATTTTAGTCCAGTAGAAAAACAGCTGTCGGTTTTTAAAACGCATCTTGAAGTTGCAAAAGAAACTGGGTTGCCATTATTTTTGCATCAACGAGATGCCCATGAAGATTTCATAAATTGCTTAAACGAAATATTTAATGAACCAATCAAAGGTGTCGCACATTGCTTTACAGGAAATACAGAGCAAATGAAAACGTATCTTGATATGGGTCTATACATAGGTATCACCGGGTGGATATGCGATGAAAGAAGGAATCAAGAATTAATAAGAGCAGTCAAGCAATTGCCACTGAATAGGGTTTTAATTGAGACAGATTCGCCTTACCTGATTCCAAGATCACTGAAAAAATCACGAAGAAATGAACCCATGCATTTACCCATCGTGGCTATGAAGCTCGCTGAAGAAATGAACATTGAGGCATCAAGATTGGTCAATCACGCAAGAGAGAACTCTATCGAATTGTTTGGGCTCTCAGGTTAAAAATTGCTTTAGAGAAGAAAAATTTGGCTCGATCTTCTTGTATGAAGACTCTTTTTCAAGAATCGATATTAAGTTTTTTGGTATATCTATGGTTTTTTTGACGATCGGCTCAACGATATTTTCGAATTTCGCAGGATGAGCAGTCGAAACAATAACCCATTGATGTTTTTTATTTTCAGATCCTTCCAGAGAATCATATGCCTCAAAAGCCGTAGCGGTATGAGGGCAAATCAGCAAATTTGATTCCTTGTGTTGTTTTTTTATCTGGTGACTGATTTCTTCGTCATTCACTGAAACGCAATCCATTTCATCGCTGAGTTTTGAATCGTTCTGATATAAGGCAAAGAATCTCTCCATATTGCTTGGATTTCCAACATCCATCGCTGAAGCATAAGTTGGAACTGAGGGAGATGGCAACCATTCGCCTGTTTTTGAAAAGTTATAGATCGTTCGATTTGAATTGGTCGCAAACAAAACTCTTTCAATTGGAAATCCCATCGATTTTGCAATGAAACAAGCAAAGGAATTTCCCATATTGCCTGTTGGAATGATAAAACTCGATGACTGACCACTTTCTCGATAATGAATCATGCTGGACCAAGCATAATAAGTTGCTTGCGGGAGTAACCTTCCAATATTAATGCTATTAGCAGATGCGAGATCGATACCGATTGATGATTGATTAGAGAATGCTTCTTTTACCAATCTCTGACAGTCATCGAATTCTCCTTTGACTGCAAGTGAAGTGACATTATTGCCCCAGCACGTTAGTTGCTGTTCTTGTCTCGGCGAGACCCTTTGGTCTGGAAAAAGGACAACGACATTAAAACCCTCAAGCTTATAAAAAGCAGATGCCACAGCCCCTCCAGTATCGCCTGAGGTTGCGACCAAGATTGTTTTTTCTTGGTCAGGCTCTGTTGCATGAATCTCTGCGGAACATGCAGCCAAGAACCTTGCTCCAAAGTCTTTAAATGCGGCAGTTGGTCCATGATATAGCTCAAGCATTGAAACGTTTCCTGAATGATTATCCAAGGCCGTCATTTGAATAGGAAAGTTGAATGATTTAGTGACAATGTCTTGTAGGCATTCCTCTAAAGAAGAATCACTAAAATAGGGAGAAAGCATTGCATTGGAGAAAGAAACGTAATCATCTGATTCCAAAAAATCATTGAGATCAATTTTAGGAATCTCAGTGGGCAAATATAGCCCGCCATCTTTAGCTGTTCCACTCAGGAGTGCTTCCTCGATACTGACAGCATTTAAACTTCTTGTGCTTATAAAATCCATGGATTCATTGCATCCTGCTAATGGACATGAGATCAAAGAAAAGACCAGATGCTGTTACCTCTCGACCCGCTCCTGGCCCTCGAAGAACAAGTGGATAATCACTGTAATAATTGGAAAAAATGGCGATAATATTTTCTGTCCCTCTTAAACTGAAAAAAGGATGATCGCCTGAGAGATTACTCAAGCTGACCGTGCCCTTGCCGTTTTCATCCAGTTGAGCTACATAAGCCAGTTTTTGATTATTCTCGTTTGCTTTGATATATCTGTTTTTCAATGCATCATCTTGAGATGACATTGCCTTTAAGTACTCATCAACTGACAATTTCAAATGATCTGGGTCAACCAACGACTCAACAGTAATATCTTTTACCTCCATGTCCAAACCCATCTCTCTTGCTAGAATAACCAATTTCCTTGCGACATCCATTCCGGATAAATCATCTCTTGGATCGGGCTCTGTGAAACCCTGCTGCAATGCTTCATTGACGAGCTCTGAGAATGGAATGCTCGAGTCATAAGTATTGAATAAATAAGCCAACGTTCCAGAAAAAATACCCTCTATTTTTCTGACTTCATCGGATGAAGATGTAATGTCTGAGACAGATTTAATGAAAGGAAGTGCAGCGCCTGCTGTAGTTTCATAGAGGAAATTTATACCCTTTGATTCTTTTGTGTTCATTATGGAGTGATATTTTTCAAATGAACCGCTCAGTCCCTTTTTATTGGCAGTGACAATGTTGATTTCATTTTCAAAAATATTTTCATACTGATCTGGGATTTCATCTGATGCAGAACAATCGATAATGATGCGACTGGATGCTGGCTGTGCGATCATATGTTTGATCATTTTATTTGTATCATTTTGCTCCAAAGATTCACTTTTCTCATAAACAGTTCTTGCCGATTTAAGATCAATGCTCTCATCCTTCAACATCATCTTTTGGCTATTGCTTAATCCAATGACCTCCAAAGATATATTCTCTTTCTCTTGAAGCGTATAGCTTTCATTTAAGATCTGTTTATGGAGTTCTTGACCAATTGATCCATATCCTAAGATTCCGATTGCAATCTGCTTGCTTGGATTAAAAAATGCATCATGAACGAAAGATGTGGCCCGATTCATTTGCTCACTCTTGATGACTACTGAAATGTTTTTCTCTGATGAGCCCTGAGCAATTGCAATGACATTTGTTTGAGACAATGAAATTGCATTGAAAAACTTAGCCGCAATCCCTTTGGTTCCAGTCATTCCGGAACCGACAATGGCGAGAATGCTGCAATCTTCTTCAACCTGAAGTGCGTTTAGATTTTTATTCTTAAAATCATTTTCAAACTCTTGTTTAATGACATCTGCTGCTTTTTTAATATCTTTCGAACGAACAGCAAAACAAATGCTATGCTCTGAACCTGCTTGCGAGATTAAAACAATTGATATATTTGCCATTTGAAGAACACTTCCCAAACGGTTAACAATGCCTGGGACCCCAATCATTCCTGTTCCTTCTATATTGATAAGTGCTATTCCTTTGATTGTAGTTATTCCTTTTACGGCACGAATATTCTTTTGTTTGGAAGAGATGCAAGTTCCAGCAGATTCTGGATTGAATGTATTTTTGATGTAAAGATGCGTTCCTTTATGCATCAAAGGAGCCATCGTTTTTGGATGTATCACTTCGGCACCGAAATAAGACAACTCGACAGCTTCGTCATATGTCATTTGCTCAATGATTCTTGCCTTAGAGACCACTCTAGGATCACCTGTCAAAACACCATCGACATCAGTCCAGATGGTCACTGAATTGGATTCAGATAATGATCCAAGAATGGACGCAGAATAATCACTACCGTTACGCCCAAGATTTGTTGGTCTGCCTTCCTCATCAGATGCAATAAAACCGCCCATTATTATTTTTCCTTCCATGTCCTGAAAGCTTTGATTGAAAGCTTCTTTTGATTTGGACCAATTGACATTGGCGCCCATCTCCTGATTGCGAATGACCAAAAATTCCATGGGATTTATCCACGAGCTTTTGATTTCACTCAGTGATGCCAAATAATGGTAAAGAATCTTTGATGACCAAATCTCACCAAAACCTAAAATTTCATTCTCTTCGACATTCATGGAGTTGTGATCCTTTTGCTCTGCTAGATCCTTTATTTTTTCAATGTCTTGCCTGAATTCCTCAATGAGCCTGTGTTCCTCTGCAGAATCTTTTAGTAAAGTTCCAACCGTCTCTATGTAACGAGATTCAATTGCTTCAAGCAACTTTTCGTCTTTTGTTTGTGAGAAGCTCAAAAGGTCATCTGTCATTCCACTCATTGCAGAAACAACTACTATGAGATTATCTGAATGACTATTCATGATCAGACTGCCCACTTGTTTGAGTGCATCAGCATTCTTCATGCTGGTGCCACCAAATTTATATACTTCCCAGTCTTTTTGACTCATCCCAAATTTTCCTGAAGATTTTTACTGTTATAAAAAGTCGCCCATGATAACCTTTTCCGATAAATTATCATAATTATCAATGGGTTTGATGAAACAAATTCTCATCTAGTATCTGAAATTAAGAAAACTATGAAACTGAGCAAAAAAGATTTTAATGATTGGAAACATAAGTCGATCACGCTATTGGGTATGTCGGGCGTAGGCAAGACAACACTTGCCAATAAATTACCCAAATCAAAATGGTTTCACTATTCTGGAGATTATCGAATTGGAACAAAATATCTAGAAGAACCTATATTGGATAACATCAAGGAGAAAGCAATGGATGTGCCTTTCCTTGCCGAACTCTTAAAATCAGACTCCATATATATTTCCAGCAATATTACCGTGGATAACCTGATGCCTATCTCATCGTTTTTGGGAAAAATAGGAGATCAGAGCAAAGGCGGTTTAAGCATTGATGAGTTTATAAAGAGACAACAACTGCACATGGATGCAGAGATGAAGGCTATGAAGGATGTGCCTGATTTTATAGAAAAATCTCAAAGAATTTATAATTACGATCATTTCATCAATGATGCAGGTGGAAGCATTTGTGAGCTTTATGGCACAGAATCGATGGATGCTCTGGTTGAGAATACATTAATCCTATACATTGAAGCAGATTCATCAATAAGAGATGAATTAATCAAAAGAGCAATAAAAAATCCAAAGCCAATGTTCTATACGGAAGATTTTCTTAATGAGCATTTAAAAATTTACACTGACGAAAAAAATGTTGAGCAAAATATTATGGATCCTGATGATTTCGTTCGATGGATTTTTCCAAAACTGCTTGATTATCGAAAGAATAAATATGAAAAAATTGCTTCAGAATATGGATACACCGTCAGTGCAAGCGATGTGAGCAATATCGACAATGAGAATGAATTTCTCGAACTCATTGAAAACGCCATTGGTAGCTAAAAAATTGTGAAGCACGTCAATATAAATGGTAAAAATATTGCCTACAATCAATCGGGCAATGGTACTCCGATTGTTTTTCTTCACGGAAACCCAACTTCGTCATACCTATGGAGAAATATTACTCCCCACCTTGAATCGGTCGCATCGTGTTTTGTCTTTGATTTAATTGGAATGGGCAAGTCGGATAAATTGGATGACTCGGGTCCAGATTCTTATAAATTCGAGGAACACTTTCACTACATCAATCAGGCAATAGAAAAAGTTATACCTAATGAGAAAATCACTCTTGTTCTTCATGATTGGGGTTCTGCTCTTGGATTCCACTGGGCATTTCAGAACCAAAATAGAATTGAGGGTATCGCTTACATGGAAGGGATTGTCAAAGAGCTCAAATGGGATGAATGGAATGAACAAAGTCGTGGTCTTTTTCAAGCCTTAAGATCTGATGCTGGGGAAGAATTGATTCTTCAAAAAAACGTTTTTATTGAGAAAATTCTTACGGGATCAATCATTAGAGATCTTGATGATGACGAAATGGGGATCTATAGAGAGCCATTTTTTCATTCAGGAGAAGATAGAAGAGCCATGCTTAGCTGGCCCAGGGAAATTCCCATCGAAGGACAGCCAGAAAATGTGTGTAAAATAGTAAGTGAATATTCTGAATGGATGAGTGAAAATAATCTCCCTAAACTCTTCATCAATGCTGAACCTGGTGCAATCATACAAGGGTCTGTTCGTGATTTCTGCAGAACTTGGCATAATCAGAGTGAAATCACTGTTGAAGGTATCCATTTCATTCAAGAGGATTCTCCAAATGAGATAGGAGCAGGAATTAAAAAATGGTATCAAGAAAATATTAAGGATGAAAACAAATGACAAGTGTGAATAAAAAGAGACCTTTAGACGGAATGAGAGTCATTGAAATGGGTCAGCTTATTGCTGGACCTTTCACTGGGAGCGTTCTTGGATATTTTGGTGCTGAAGTCATCAAAATTGAACCTCCCACGGGAGATCCTGTTAGATATTGGCGTCTAACAGAGAACAATACCTCGTATTGGTGGCACAGCGTTTCAAGAAATAAAAAATCAATCACGCTGAATCTAAAATCTGATGAAGGCAGACAGGTAGCCAAAGACTTAATTTTAAAATCTGATGTTTTGATCGAAAATTTTAAGCCAGGCACTTTGGAAAAATGGGGAATGAGTCCGGACGAATTAAAAAAAGAAAATCCTGGTCTGATCACTGCACGGATATCGGGCTACGGTCAAACAGGGCCTCGCTCACATCTTCCAGGTTATGCCTCAGTTTGTGAAGGCTTTGGTGGTTTTAGGTATGTCAATGGTTTTCCAGATCGTCCGCCTGTTCGTCCCAATTTAAGCATTGGTGATACTCTAGCAGGACTACACGCAGCAATGGGGGTTATGCTGGCATATATCCAAAGAGAAAAAGATCCTGAAAAGAAAGGTCAGGTTGTTGATGCTGCAATATACGAATCGGTATTCCAAATGATGGAAGCCGTTGTGCCTGAATACTCCGGATGTGGTGCGGTTAGGGAGCCTTCGGGATCAACGATTACAGGTATTGTTCCAACAAACACCTACATCACATCTGACGATAAGCACGTCATTATTGGGGGAAATGGAGACTCCATTTTTAAACGATTAATGAATGCAATCGATCGACCCGATATGGCTGAAGATGACAGGTACGAGGAAAATCAAGGGCGTGTTGTGCACGAAAAAGTCATAGATACAGCCATCGAAGAATGGACTCGTAAGCATACGGCCGAAGAAGTTTTATCTATTATGGACGATGTTTCAGTACCCGCCGGACCCATTTATAGTGTTGAAGATATGATTAATGATGAACATTACATAGCAAGAGGAATGTTCCATGAGGTCGAAGCCAATGGGAGAACATTGCAAATTCCAGCAATGCTTCCTATTTTGACAGAAACGCCTGGTACAACAGAATGGGCTGGTCCAGAATTGAGCGAACACACCTCTGAAGTATTGGAGGATATGCTGGGCAAGACAGCCGAGGAAATTGAAAAATATAAATCAGAGGGAGTGGTTTAACTTCCTTGCTCTTCTTCTCCTGATCAAATAGATAATTGCAATCAAAACCAATAATGGCATTAACCAATATCTAGTCGGTAATTCACCGCTTGCAATCACACCAAATTGATTTAGCTCAAGAGAATCAAACTCATTTCGCCATGCATCAACTGGAAGTGAGTCATCATTAATGACTTCAAATGTCTTATTTTTAGCGCCATCTTTAAAAATTGACTCAATCAGAACGGCTGCAACATCTTCTCTAGGTATCCATCCTAATAATTTATCGCCTTGAGAAAATTTTATACCTTGAGAGAATGGCTCACCAACAAGTCCTCCAGGCCGAACAATTGTAAATGGAATCCCGCTATTGCGAATCTCATCTTCAGCAAGTGCCTTCCATTTCATGGTTTTGTCAGCTAGAAGATTTAAAATCACAGTGGAAATATTTTCAGCTCCACCAGCCCCGATTGATGACATGTAGATGATTTGCTTGACCTTATTCTTCTTGGCCGATGCAACGATATTGATCGTTCCATAATAATCTATAGTTTCTGAAGTATCTCCACCAGCAGCACCAATTGCAGAAATAATGATATCTACGTCTTTAAATGCTTCATTTAAGCTTTCTTCATCCGTCACATCTGCAAAGACCCAGCTCAGAGAAGCTGAATCATCAATTCCTTCAATTCTTCTTGAAAAGGCTCTTATATCGACATCTCTTTGTTTGAGCTGATCAATGATGTGAACGCCTGTTCTGCCTGACGCACCAAGAACCCCAACCAATAACTTATCAGCTGAAAAAACAGGAGACGACTTAATGAAAAGCATGCATGCAAATAAAAGGATGAAAGTTGAATATTTTTTCATATTTTTTTAATCCAGAATTTATGATTTCTAGAATCATAGACTATAATAAATCGCATTTTATACAAGACAAAGATAATGAATATAAGATCTAAACTATTACTCTTAATCCTCTTCAGCTTATTTTCTTTAGTGGATGCTGAAGAGATTGAAGAAATCAAGGTCACAGGCAGTTATATTGGATCGAGAGCAAATGACATCGGAACTCAGATTATCGATCAAACTGATTTCAAAAATTTGAATGTCAGCACGGTTGGAGAAATCAGCAAATACTTAGCCAGCGCTGCGGGAGCTCATTTTCAATCAAATACACTTGATGGTGTAGACCAAGGCATGGCAGCAATTACACTTAGAGGCCTCGATCATGCATCAACTCTTGTCCTAATTAACCAGAAAAGACAAACATTTGCAGGCACGCCATCGCATGAAGGAGAGGGTTACATCGATGTCAATATCATTCCCGAGATTGCCTTGAATAGAGTTGAAGTCTTAAAAGAAGGGGCAACGTCCCTTTATGGGAGTGATGCTGTTGCAGGTGTGATCAATTTCATTACTGAGGATGACTTCGAAGGACTCAAGATGAATTTATCTCAGCAAGAAACAACGAACTATGACCAAAAAGATAATGTTTTTGGAATCATCTATGGAAAAAGATTTAATGATTCAAACCTTGTCATTGCTGCCAATGTCCTCAAAAGGAGTGCCCTGCCATCAATTGAAATACCTAAGATTGCAGAGAACGGTTTAAGCACGCTTGGAAATACGTTTAAAGTCTCGGAGGCTGATAGCGTATCGTCTGGAGACTATATAGGTTCATATTCCAAAGGAGACTGGGTTGCTGACCCTAACTGTCTTCAAAACGGAGGTGTAATTCAAGGTCCATTTTGCAAGTTTCTTTATGGCACTCGATTCAATATCGTAAATGATGAAGATCATGAAAAATTCTATCTCAGTTATAAAAAAGACATTGATAATTTAAGCTTTAATTTCAAATATATTGATGCAAGTATTGATGTAAATGATAACCCTCAATCACCCTCTTATCCGGCACTATCATTTATGTCTAGAAAAATCTTACCTGGACAAGGGGGTAGCCCATTCAATGTCCCAGTTACTTGGTATGGCAGGCCTCTAGGATCTGCATTTCCCTCCCCAATATCTCCAAAAGACATCGATCAATATCACTTCAGCGGATCTGTGAATATTGAGTTAGAAAATCAAGCAAATCTGGAATTATCTGTTACAAAAAGTAAGCATAAAAATTTCCATAATAGACCGGATACAATTAACTCTAGAATGGAAATGGCTATTGCTGGCAAGGGCGGAGCCAATGGTAATGAGACATGGAATCTATTTAACCCTCTTCTTAATTCATCAAGTCTGATCGAATACATCAAGGGATCTGAACAAAGCTTGAAGATTGGTGAGCTCACATCAATAGATGCAATACTCAGAACAAAATTAGGAACAAATAATCTTGCCATGGGAATACAAATCAGTGAGGAATCTCTGGATGTCTCTTATAACGAACTATCTCGCGCTGAATTTGATTCTGATGGAGACCTCATCAAAAGTGCGGACTTACTATTTCTAGGTGGGGGAAGAAATACTTTTGCAAAACGAGACAAAGAGGCGATATTTTTTGAACTTGAAAAGATTTTCTCTGAAAGGATTGACTTACTTTTTGCATCAAGATTTGAAAAAGTTGATGATGAATCCTCATTGGATCCTAAGCTAACATTGAATTACAGACCAATTGAAAATTTAAACATAAGAGCTTCAATTGGCACATCTTTCTCAACACCCTCAATGGCGCAATTATTTAGCTCAGAGATCGCCCTAGGTGGTGTTAGAGATGTCATTAATGGGATCGAACAAACTACTTCTTTGTTTGTGAGAGTGATACAGCTTGGAAATCCAGAATTGGAGCCCGCGAGTTCAATTAATACAAATCTCGGACTGTCATGGTCATTTGATCAGAATACTTCAGTCTCAATGGATTTCTGGAAAATTGACTACAAAGATCGTCTTGAGCTTGAAGATGCTCAAACAAAAATTCTTGATAATCCAAGTAGCTTGGCAATTCAAAGAAATGAATACGGAGATATCGTCGCTGTAAAAACGACGTTTTTCAATGAAGAGAAGACAATTGTAAAAGGACTTGATTTGTCTGTTGACTATAGAAAAGTATTTAAAAGCGGACAAATTTTTGATCTAGGCATCAATGCTACTCATTTATTGGAATACTTAACTCCTGAGCATGACGAAGAGGATGATGCAGGTCACTCTGCAAAAATGATAAACAGAGTTGGGAGGTTTAATTACAATGCACATACACATTCTCTGCCTCGCTTAAGACTTAATGCTTTGATGGGTTTAAGAATAGGTGATACACGATACTCTATTAATGCGAGATATTTGGATTCATATGAAAATCAAAGACCGCTTCCTGAGTCAGCAACGAACAATGGTTATACAAATAACATAGATTCTTTTTTAGTCTTTGACGTAGGTGTCACAAAAGATATTTCGGTCAGTGGTCAGATAATTGAACTGGGACTGCATCTAATCAACGCCTTCGATGAGTCTGCACCTCTGGTCTATGACGCGCCCGATTTTAGTTTTGACACAAGACTGCATGATCCCAGAGGAAGATTACTAAATCTCTCGATTGATTATGAATTTTAAGTTATTTGAAATGAGGTAAAACCTTATTAGCAAAAATCTCAGTCTGATCTACCATTGCTCTTAAACGAGCATCTCTCGGCTCTGCTATTGGAGAGCCGCCTAACAAATAAATGTGATCAAGCCCAAGTTCTATTAGGGCTGATAAGCGATCAATGCATTTTTCAGAGGGCCCAGAGATCGTGAACCAATCGATAAAATCATCATCAATCAACTCTAGATGTGAGCCTTTCTCGCTTGAATGATTTTTCATATCGTATTCAGTTTGCAAAGAATTTGAGATTTTTTGAAGAGAGGCAGGAAGATGATCAACTGGTGCATTTTTCATGGCTGTAAAATGTGCAACAAGACCTGCAAGCATTCTTGCCATGCCTATGGCTTTCTCTTCATTGGGATCACATATCAGATTAATATAGGCTCCAATTTTAATTTCATTCCTTTCTCTTCCTATCTTCTTTGTGTGCTCAAGCGCAGTGTCCATAGCCCAAGCAACTCTTTCGTAAGAACTGCCAACGGCAAAAGAAACCCTTTCTGAAACTTCGCAAGCCATCTGAATCGTTTTTGGCCCGGTGCATGCTACATCCATGGGAACCGGATGAATGAAGTTGGGATCAATCCAACGGATTGGCGATTGCATGGTTCCCACATCGATCGATTCTCCTCTAAAGTAAGATTGAATCGTTTGAATGCAATCTCTTAATTCTTTTGTTGTAGCTTGTCGCTTACCAATATGTGCGGCTGAGGAATCCCCTCTTCCGATACCGCAGATTGCTCTACCGCCAGATTCCTCTTGCAAACTTGCCATTGCGGATGCTGTGACTGCAGTAGCTCTTGTGACTGGATGAGTTACTCCTGTTCCCAACTTAATTGTTTTTGTGCGATCAGCCATCAAAGATAGTTGTCCATAAGGATCGGCCGACAAGTTCTGTGTGTCTGGGCAAAGTATTGAATCAAATCCCATGTCCTCAATCCTAATTGCCATTTCAGAAGAGCACTTAGGAACGGGCTCCATAACTACGCCTATTTCAGTCATTTTTTTTCTCCCGCATGGTTGTGGCTGTTATCGAGTTCACTGGATGTCATCAAATTAAGTGAGATTGCATGCAGATCGTCCTCTAACTCCTCGCTCAGAATAGTATAGATCAATTGATGTCTTTGAATTGGATTCATATCGATAAAGTCATCGCTAACGATTTCAACCCAAATATGCATTTTCCCTTCGGTGTGAGCGGTGTGTCCTTTGTGCATATATCCCTGGTCCTCGATGTCTATAGAAACTATATTGATGTCACCCTCTAGACGCTCTTTGATAGCAATAATTCTTTTGTCCATAATTATGCAAATGATGTTGTGTGTTGGATTCATTTTATAATATGATCATTACAAATAATTATCGATAGATATTTTCTGAGAAATCTCATGCAAAAAATTGACGTTGAAAAACTCACTGATTTAACAAATCCAAATGATCGCGAAAATGAGTTAAAAAAATTCAAAAACGCCTTAATTTCCGATAGTTTCTGCCTACTTGTTAATCACAACATACCCAATGAAGTCATTGATGAAGCTTATGCTCAATCGAAGATTTTTCACAACATGGAAGATACTGATGAAAGAAAACAAGCAACGCATTACAGATACGCACACTTTGGTCGAGGATGGTCACCAGCTGGTGAAGAGCCCGCATACTCGCCAGGAACCAAAGCCACGTGTTCTGCATTTGACATGTGTTATGAAATAGAAGAAGTGGATGATAAATTTGAGAACTATGGGCCGAACTTATGGCCGCCAAAGATGCCTGAATTTCAAAAAGCTGTTTATGATTATTATCTGGATTTCTCCAACCTAGAAAAAATCATTGGGTCAACCATTGAAGAAATGCTTGAGATTGAAAAAGGTTTTATCACAGATCGAATGACAGAAAAATCTCCTTCAACGATGCGTCTTATTTTTTATCCGGAGATTAAAGAAGAGCCAGAAGAAAATCTTTTTGGTATCAGTGCTCACACAGACTATGAAGTTTTTACGTTACTCACGCAATCTGAAAAAGGATCGGAACTTAAGAACCCTGATGGTGAATGGACGCATGTTGATTCAGACCGTTACGAAATAATTCTAATGATTGGTGACATGACAGAGGTCATTACAAATGGGCTCATCAAAGCGACTCCTCATAGAGTTCCTCCAACAAAATGGGAACGTTACTCAATTACCAGATTTTGCGCTATTGATGGTCATCATGTAGTTGAACCATTGGAACAGTTTATTGAGCCAGGTGATGGCCCAAAATATGATCCAATTTCTCAGCAAAAAAACATAAAAGATGGTCTTGCTGAAGCTGCCGCAAATACAGATGCGATGGAGAATGGCTGATTTCTAGGCGAAATACGCTAATTTTGAAAATGGTGTAATCCATGAGATCTTCAAGACCATGCAGCAGATAATGTAAACAGTGAGAACGAGAGCAAGATTTCCTCGAATTGCTCCACTTATCATGCCGTGTTTAGGATCATCTGCATTTCTGTTTCGTCCATAGCGAATCATGTCTGGCGTGATGCTAATTGCTGCCATCAGCCAGAAAGCTAGGTATGCATTCCAAGCCCAAGGAGCTCCGTGAAGACCGCCCCAAGATTCAATCAACATTAAGCCGGAGATAGGAATAATAATTGAGGTAGTTAATGTCACACTCATTGCAAGTTTTCTTAGGAATCCTCTTGCCCATATTCCTGCCTCCTTAGATTGATTAAATCTGATTTGCATCGCCCATATATTAGAAAAAAAAGTGTGTCCAAAGAAAAGAAAGGCAGCAAACTCATGAATAAAAAGAAGCAGAAGATAATTAATACCAAGATTACTTAGTCTTGCTCCAAAAAGTGGCAATGCTGAGACAATTGTAATGGCTATAAAAATGCCATACCAAAAAAATCTATTTGGATCTTGGCTTGTAGTGTCTGTGTTCATATATGCAAAATAGTGATTCCAATATTGATAATTAACTATTTTTCTCAGTTAAGATCAACTGCAAATTTTTTTAAATCGTCCAAGCGACAATATTGAAGAGCTCCACGATGTGTTGATGAGAGTAAAACTTTGGGCGCAGCATCTGCCTCAAAAGCTTGTTGCCATCTTGGTGCACAGAGACACCATTGATCTCCTGGGTTGAGCCCATCAAAACCTGCCTCAGGCGAAGGAGAAGATAGATCGTTACCCACAGACTTGCTGAAAGCTAAGAATTCAGTCGTCATTATGCAACATACTGTGTGACTACCGCCATCCTCATCAGATGTATCGCAACAACCATTTCTATAAAAACCAGTCAAAGGATTTAGGCTGCAATCGCCTAACGGTTCATCAAAAACATTTAAAGACTCGTCCATCTCTTACCTCCTTTGCAACATGGTTATGCCATCACCAACTGGAATCATAGAGATATTTACACGATCATCATTTAATAAAAATTGATTTAGCTCCCTTAGGGCTATCGTATCCTTCTCCTGATTATTGGGGTCAGCTACATCCCCACTCCACAATACATTATCAAATAAAATGACTCCATCTTTACTGATAAGATCTAAACATAGTTCATAGTAAGCTTGATAGTTTCTTTTATCAGCATCAATAAATATCATATCAAAAGACTCTAGATGCTCATTTATCGATACAAGATGATTAAGTGCATTCATGGCATCATCAAGCATGAGATCTATGAGGTGATCTACTTTTGCCATCTTCCAATACTTTCTTGCCACTTCAGTCATGACCGGGTCACGGTCTATAGTGATCAAAGATCCATTGTTCATTGCTAGAGCACAAGCTAAAGCGCTATACCCTGTATATGTTCCTATTTCGAGAATTTTATTTGCTCTTATCGCTCTAACTAAAAATGCCATAAATTGTCCTTGATCAGGAGATATTTGCATTTGAGATCCTGAAAGATTTAAGGTTTCACCCCTCAAGCTTTTGAGAACTTCATGCTCTCTAAGAGAAATATCTAATAGATACTGATACAAATGATCATCGAGTTGAATCGTTTTCTTGCTCAATGTTCTAGCCTATAAAGTAAAGTACAAAATCATGATAAGTAATAGAAAAAAAACAAGGGATAAACTTGATGAGACAATCCAATACTTTTTTATCTTCTTTTTCATTATTTAGTGGTGGGCCGTGAAGGATTCGAACCTTCGACCAACTGGTTAAAAGCCAGCTGCTCTACCAACTGAGCTAACGGCCCATGGCAATTAAAAATCAGGTGAATGATACATTAGGTATAATAAATAAAACAGAGATTCTTTCTAATTATCAAACTGCTCCTATTCTCTCATTTTATTCAGTCTTTCCTCTGCAAGACTGGATGCTGAAGAATTAGGATAGTCTCTAATTACTCTTTGAAATATGGCTTCTGCAGCTGATAGATTTCCTAGCTCTTGATGAGAAAATCCAGATTTGAGTATTGACTCCATCATTTTTTCAGAATCAGGATACTGATTGATTATCTGATTAAACATGCCTAAAGCTTCATTATATTTATTCTGAGAAAATAGCGATTCTGCGAGCCAAAATTTTGCATCATCAGTATAAGGCCCATTTGGAAAATTATTTACATATTCCCTTAGTGCAATCTCAGCAGAAATATAATTGCCTTTTCTGAGTAACTCGAATGATGACTCAAATTCTTTCTTTCCATTCTCTGAGTTGTCATAGTTTACATTAAGCTCTGATTCTTCTTTTAGGACCCCTGAGTTTAACTGAGAATTTCTCGAGTTGATCTGATTTATTTCTTTCCTAAGCTCATCAATCTCATTTTGCAACGTTCTAAGTCTTCCTTCAATTCCTTGATTATTCACTTGAATTGAATCATTAAGTTGAGTCTCATATGTTGCACATCCTGAAAATTGAGCAATGAATATCATGGATATAAATAATTTAAACTTCATGGAGTCCTTCTTATGCTGAATAAAATCATGGTGATAAAAACAACAAAAGTCAGTGGAATATAACCAATAATTTCAGGTCTTATTTCAAAGATCTGTGAAGACTCTAGTATAGTGTTCTGAGCTATAAAATATGCTAAGCCAATAATCATTCCAATTAAGATTCTAAATCCAGATCCTCTTTTTCTTTGAGAACCAACTGACATCTGCAATGCCAATAAAGCTAAAATTGGAATTATCATAAAAGAGGCCAATCGATTATGGAAGGCGGTTCGATATTTTTTTGTATCTAGATTATTATTTTCCAGATAATCAATAAATCTTGATAGCTCAATTATATTTAATTCATCAGAATCTGTGACACTTAAGCTCACCAGATCTCTATCTAAATCAGTTCTCTCTATCTGATATCTGGAAAAATTAGACTCAATTCCATTGTCTGTAAAAAGCGTTTCAGAAAGATTACTAAGTATCCATTGATTGAAATCATCTATCCCAGCAGATGAAGCTTGTGAGATTTTTTGAATTGCAAAGTTATCATTGATTTCAAATATTGTAACTTCTCCAAAACTACTATTTTCCTTAACAAAATTAATATTTATGATCTTGCTTTCATCAATCACCCAAAAACCGCCACTGTCTCCAATAGTTTCAATATTGAACTTATTTTTTGTTCTAAACTGGTCGGCATACCTCTCCAGTGGAGAAAAGATATATTCTCCAGATCCACTAAAAATAAGTGCAAGCAAAATACCTGAAAAAAGGACGGATAAAGAAAGCCTAAAGAATGAAAACCCTGAAGACATAAGTACTATGAGCTCACTGTTTTTTCCAAGATTACCTAGGGCAACCAATGATCCGATCAAAACTATGATTGGAATAAATCTGATCAATGAACTTGGCAATTTCATAAGCGAGTATTGCATTGCTTCAAATGCGCCATAAGATCCAATCCCTATATCATCGCTCTGACTTACAAAATCAACAAAAAGTGACAGAGATGCAAATACAAAACCAACAACCAAGGTCGCTCTAAAAATTGATTTAAAAAGATATAAGTCAATAATATTCATCGCCCTATCCTTGAAAGTCTGCTTTTAAAATATAAATAGATAATCAAGAAAACAGCAAAACATCCGTGAACCCACCAAATACCCAGCTCAATAGGACTATTGCCCTGCTCAAACCAAACTTTTGCAGCGCCGAGCATATTCACGTAAACAAGATATATCAACACTCCAATAATCAAACCTCCATACTGACCTTCTCTAGGCGATGACTTACTCAATGGGACTGCCAAAAGCACCAATATAATCAATGCAATCGGCGGTGAAATCCTCCATTGTAATTCTGACTTTGAGGAAACAGAGTCACTCATGATGAGTTCTTTGAAGTTTTTGGTTTCATAACTTTCTTCATTTGCATTATTAGAATCAAAGAAAAGTGGCAGCCTATGCTCTGCAAATCTCAGAATGCGAAAGTCAGTTGTTCCAGGAAGACCCTCGTATCTTTGCCCATTGAAGAAAACAAGTATGCTTAAATTATTCTCCATAGATTGGATTTCAGCATATTCAGAAGTAATAACACTGACTTTATTTTTTGTCTCTTTTTGAAGAAAAACTTTTATGAATCGATTTCTTTCTGACCTTCCTTGAGCATAAAATACAGCTCCATCCTTTAAATTTACGAATCTTCCCGGCTCAAAAAACTCTATACCCACCGAGCGCATTGCTTCTTCTTCTTTCAATAAGATGCTCTGTTTTGCATTGGGTGATAGGACTGTAGAGATAAACCCCAATAAAAAAATTAGAATAATAAGCGGAAAGAAGAATATCCTATAAATAAATCCAGTGCCTTTCCCAGCAACCTGTATTGCAGTCATTTCATGATCTCTATAAAAACGACCAATCACAATGATCACGGATAAGAAAGTGCTCAAGGGGAGCAGTATTATCAGATACTCAATCGATGATAACGCAATGATCGGAAGAAGAGATGACGAGAGAATATCTCCAGCAGCAATATCGCTTATTACATCTGCAAACTTATTCGTGATGAGAACGATCAATAATACCAGTGTTACACCAAGCCAGGTCTTAGAAAGTTCTCTTAATATATACTGACTTATAATTTTATTCACACCAGATGCCCTTCAAAAAAAAATACAATGCGTACAGATTTATTAGTTTTAATGACCATACCATTACACTACAATTATGATCTACTAATTACTTTGATTGGTCTAGCTACCAGAATAAAAAACATAGGAATTAAAAATGAAATTTGCCACTAATAATAAAAAGATTAATGAGATCAAATCAGATTGCTTAATGATTTCCGTATTCAATGATGGAAAACTAAGGGGTGCTGCAAAGCTTGTCAGTACTGCAAATGGAAAATTGATCGATGACTTCATTAAAAATAAAGACATTCAAGGGAAAATTGGTCAAACAAGAATTATTCCCGTAACAGGAAAATCTTACAAAAGGATTGTTCTGGTTGGTTGCGGCAAATATGAAAATTTTTCACAGAAGAATTATAGAAGAGCAGTGATATCAGCACTCAATAAGATTTCAAAGAGCAATCATAAGAGTGTAGTCAGTTTAATTCATGATGGCGTTGAGAAAATTGATAATCCAAAAAAAGCATATCGATTATCAAGAGTTTTAGCTGAATCATGGCATTCTATTAGCTATCAATACACCACTACAAAGGAAAGCAATAAAAAGAATCTTGGCCTTCGAAAGATTGAGATTGGAACAAACGGAAAGAAAGCTACAAGAGACCTAAAAATAGGATTAGAACATGGCGATGCCATAGGAAAGGCAACGCAGCTCGTAAAACATCTAGGCGACCTTCCAGCAAATATTTGCACGCCAAGTTACCTGGCATCAGTGGCTAGAAAAATAGTTAGCAAGAATAAATCGGCAACATTAAAGGTTTTAAATGAAGTTCAGATGAAAAAGCTTGGAATGAACTCGCTTCTATCTGTGACGGCTGGAGCTAAGGAGCCAGCAAAAATGATTATTGCTGAATTTAAAAATGGCCCAAAAAATCAAAAACCAGTCGCTGTCGTTGGCAAAGGTATCACATTTGATACTGGAGGTATTTCACTAAAGCCCTCTAATAAAATGGATGAAATGAAATACGATATGTGTGGAGCTTCTACAACAATTGGTCTTTTGCAAATGGTTACGGAACTTAATCTTCCCATCAATGCTGTATTTGTTGTTCCGGCATGTGAGAATGTTCCAAGCAGTACTGCAACACTGCCTGGTGACGTGGTAAAATCAATGTCTGGAACAACGATTGAGATATTGAATACTGACGCTGAAGGAAGGCTAATTTTGGCTGATGCACTGACCTATACTCAAAAATATAAACCTAAATTAATAATCGACATGGCAACACTCACAGGAGCTTGTGTTGTTGCACTCGGTGCTCATCACTCCGGACTTATGAGTAATTCTGACCAGCTCGCTGAAAAACTATTCGAATGCGGACAAACGACTGATGATGTGACATGGAGGCTTCCTCTCACAGAAGAGTATGCCGATCAGATTGTGAGCAACTTTGCTGATGTTGCCAATATCAGTACTCGTGGCTCAGGAGCCGGAACAATCACTGCGGGGTGCTTTCTCCAAAAATTTGTAGGGGATTATGATTGGGCACACATTGACATAGCAGGCGTCGCTTGGGCCGAAGGCGCTAACAAAGGTGCAACCGGAAGACCAATGGGCTTGATGTCAGAATTTCTCATCAACGAGTCCAAAACATAATCATTTGATAAATGAAAAGTATCGAAGTCATTTTCCATCACTTTGAGAATGATGATGAAAAAAAGCAGATGAATTATGTCTATCGTTTGGTTGAAAAGGGCTACAAAAAACGATTTGGTCAAATTTACATTCATGCTTCAAATGAAGAGCAGGCAAAACTAATTGATGATCAACTTTGGACCTTTCGACAAGAGAGTTTTATTCCGCATTCTAGATTAGAAGATAAAAACCAAAATGTACCAATATCCATTGGTTGTGATACTTTTCCTGATGCGAGCTTCGATGTCATAATTAATCTTTCAGATCAAGCTGAAGATCCTTCATTACAACCTAAGAAAATTCATGAAATTGTTCTATCCTCTGAAGAAAAAAGAAGTCTTGCAAGAATAAAGTGGAAAGCATATAAGGATTTAAATTATAGGATTAAATCTCATAGGGTGAACTGAATTGGATAAGACATATAACCCGAAAGAACTTGAATCCAGAATATATGCATCATGGGAAGATTCAGGATACTTCTCTCCATCAAAATCAGGCGACCCCTTCTGTATCGTGATTCCTCCGCCAAATGTGACAGGGACATTGCATATGGGTCATGCATTTCAAGACACGATCATGGATATCATCATTCGTTATCAACGAATGAAGGGAAACAATACTTTATGGCAGGTGGGAACAGATCATGCGGGCATTGCTACGCAAATGGTTGTTGAGAGGCAATTGGAAAGATCTGGAACTTCTAGGCAGAAACTCGGAAGAGAAGAATTCGAAAAAGAAGTATGGAAGTGGAAAGAGAAGTCTGGAAACACAATAACCAACCAAATGAAAAGATTGGGTGCCTCTACTGATTGGACAAGAGAAAAATTCACCATGGATGAAAATCTTGTTCAAGGCGTCACTAAAGTATTTGTTCAACTCTATGAAGAAGGATTGATCTATAGAGGCAAGAGACTTGTCAATTGGGATCCCGTATTGCAAACCGCATTATCTGATCTTGAGGTTGTGACCTCGGAGGAAAAAGGTTCATTGTGGCATATGAAATATCCAATCGATGGCTTAGATGACTACATAGTCGTCGCAACAACAAGGCCGGAAACAATGTTGGGAGACACTGCTGTAGCAGTTCATCCAGATGATAAACGCTACAAAAATCTAATTGGAAAACTGGTGAATCTTCCCCTCACAGACAGAAAAATTCCAATCATAGCAGACGATTATGTGGATCAAGAATTTGGAACTGGATGTTTAAAAATAACGCCTGGTCATGATTTCAATGACTTCGATATCGGGAAAAAACATGATCTTGAAATAATCAGCATTCTTGATCAAAGCGCAAAGATCATTCAATCAGCACCAAAAGAATATCAAGGTTTGGATCGCTTTGATGCAAGACGAAAGATTGTGGAAGATATTGAATCACTTGGTCTGATGCAAGAAATTGAAGATTACACACTCACAATCCCAAGAGGAGACAGAAGCGGAGCAATTCTTGAGCCACTGATTACTAATCAATGGTTTTTAAAAATGGAACCATTGGCAGAACCTGCAATAACCGTCGTCAAAAACGGTGAATTAAAATTTGTTCCTGAAAATTGGTCTAAAACCTACTTCGAGTGGTTAGAGAATATTCAGGATTGGTGTATCTCAAGGCAACTGTGGTGGGGTCACAGAATTCCAGCTTGGTATGATAATAAAGGCAATGTCTATGTCGGAGAAAGTGAGTCAGAGGTTCGAGAAAAAAATAACATAAAAAACTCAATTGCTTTAACGCAGGATGAAGATGTCCTTGATACGTGGTTTTCATCTGCCCTTTGGCCATTCTCCAGTCTTGGATGGCCAGATGAAACATACGATCTGAAAACATTTTATCCAACAAACGTCTTGGTAACGGGCTTTGATATTATCTTCTTTTGGGTCGCAAGAATGGTGATGATGGGCCTTAAGTTCATGAAGGAGATTCCCTTCAAAGAAATATATATACACGGCCTGATTAAAGACAAAAATGGTCAAAAGATGTCGAAATCGAAAGGTAATATTCTCGATCCAATTGATTTAATAGACGGCATCAGTCTTGAGGACCTTCTTGAGAAACGAGTTCAAGGTCTGATGCAACCTGAAATGGAAAAAAGAATCATTGATGATACAAAAAAAGAATTTCCCAATGGCATCCCTGATTTTGGAACGGATGCACTTCGCTTTAATTTTGCAATTCAGGCGTCTACTGGAAGAGATATTCGCCTTGATCTTAGGAGAGTAGAAGGTTATCGAAATTTTTGTAATAAAATTTGGAATGCATCGCGTTTCATTAAAATGAATACCAACGATTTTGAGTTATTGGATATAAATGATGCGAATGGACATGCCATTGACCAATGGATCCAATCAAAATTCGCAGGCACAATTGACGAAATCGAAAGGCAATTCAATCAATATCGTTTTGATCTAGCAGCAACCGCAATGTACGAATTTGTTTGGAATGATTTTTGTGACTGGTATATCGAATTGGCAAAAACACTGATCAATGATCCCGAGATATCAGATTCACAAAAGGATTACACAAAAAATAATCTAATAAAGATGCTTGATGCAATCCTAAGGATGTTGCATCCAACGATTCCTTTTATTACAGAGGAAATTTGGCAATCATTGAACGAGGACAATAAAAGAAGAAGTATTATGAAAGCTGACTTTCCTTCCTCAAATGACTGGAGGGTGGATAATGAAATTGTTGCAAATACAGAATGGCTTAAGAATATTGTTTCCTCGGTTCGTCAGATTCGATCTGAAATGAATATTCCGCCAAATGAATCTATCAAAATCATCATTAATGATGCCTCAAATACAGATAGTAAAAGACTGGAATCACTGGGATCATTTATACTCAATCTAGCATCGGTTGAGTCGATCACCCAAAAAGATACTTCCGATGATATCCCAAAGTCAGCTTTTGCATTACTCAATCAAATGAAAATTTATATACCATTGGAAGGGTTGGTCGATATAGAAGAGGAAAAAGCAAGATTGGAAAAGAAACTAGTAAAACTTAATCAAGAACTCAAATCGGTTCATGATAGATTGTCAAACAATACCTTTGTTGAAAAAGCCCCAACCGAAGTTGTCGAAGAATTAAAGAGAAAACTCAAATCATTGATGTCTGATCAAACTAGAATCGAAGAGCAAATTAAATTGTTATGAGTTTTTTTGGGTTGGAACCATCCAAAGCAAAATCAATCCAGGGATAAATAAAATCAACAAGCCCAATATGCCTGCCCTAGGTGTATTGAAAATCATGGATATCCAAGCAAGTAATGCAGGTCCAGCAACCACAGCTGATTTACCCACTAGATTATAGAACCCAAAAAACTGCGCTTCTTTATCTTCAGGAATGATGCTGCTGAAGTAGGCTCGACTGACTGCTTGCACGCCTCCCATAACCAGTCCAACCACAACAGCCATCAGATAAAATTCTGTTGCCGTTGTGATTCTGCTGGCGAAAATAGATATCAATATGTAGATCAGAATACCAATACTGATTATCTTTTTAAAACTAATCTTATCTGCAAAGTAACCAAAAATAAGAGTAGATGGAAATCCTACAAATTGAGTCAAAATTAGGGCAGTAATCATGGATGAAGCCTCCAATCCTATGTCAGAGCCATAGGCGGTTGCCATTCTGACAATTGTGTCAATGCCATCCATATAAAACCAGTAAGCCAAAAGAAAAATCGCAACATTTTTATACTTCCTAACTTCCATCAATGTCTGATAGACCTCATTGAAGGATTGCAATATGGCTTTAAAGAATCTTGGTTCTTCTTTTTGAGTATCTGACTCAGATACATTTCTTAGAATTGGAATGCTGAAAAAAGCCCACCAAAAAGCCACCATCACAAAAGAAATCAAAATAGCATTGGATTGATTTTCTATTCCAAAAAATTGTGGATTGAGAAACATAATAACATTGACTAGAAAAAGTAATCCGCCACCCAAATAACCCAATGAATAACCCAATGCTGAGACGCGATTTCTATTTTCATTATTAGAAACCGAGACAATGAGGGAGTCATAAAATACATTGCCTCCTGAAAATCCTACTGCCGCAAATGCATATAGAATCGCCGCAAGCAACCATTCGCCCTGAGGAATAAAGTAAAATGATGCTGTGCAAACAATTCCAAGACATGCAAAAGAGATCAAGAGTTTTTTTCTCTTGGTGCCAATATCAGCATATGCTCCCAATATGGGAGCCAACAAAACAACAATCAATCCTGACAAGGAATTGGCATAACCAACCATAGCAGTGCTTTCCAAATCTGATAAATCAGTCGCCCAGAAAGATTTATAAAATATTGGGAAAAAACCAGCCATCACAGTGGTTGCAAAAGCTGAATTTGCCCAATCATAGAAAGCCCATGAGATGGCATCTTTCTTATATTTTTTAAAAATCATTTTTTTAGGAAATCATTTGCTATTTGTAAATCTTCCCATACTTTATGTTTTTGAGAAGGACTTCTTAACAAATATGCTGGATGGTATATGACCAATGTGGGTATTTGACTGGATCCAAATCCATGAATCCTTCCTCTTAATTTACCCATCGGTAAATCTGACCCTAAGAGTGATTGTGCTGCAATTCTACCGACAGCAATTATAATCTTCGGTTTAACCAAATCAATTTGTCTTTCTAGGTAAGCAAAACATTGTTCCACTTCTTCGGTTTTAGGATCACGATTGTCGGGCGGTCTGCATTTTAGAATATTCGCAATAAAAACTTCTTCTCTTGACAAGCCAATGGAAAAAATCACCTCGGTCAATAAGCGCCCTGCTCTCCCGACAAATGGCTTACCTTGAAGATCTTCGTCTTTGCCAGGAGCTTCTCCAACAAAAAACCAATCTGCGTCTCTGTTCCCGTCACCAAAAACTGTTTTATTTCGCCCTTTATGGAGGGAACATTTTGTACAGTTTGTTACTTTTGACTCTATCCGAGGCCAATCATTATCTTTAGTTTGATTGGCATTTTTTGGGCTATTATCTCTGAGTTTATAAGTATCAATCTCCAATGATTGAAAAAGCTTTCCCCCCATGGACATAATCTACTCTGAGACTTCGCTTTCTTTCTTATTGAACTGATTTCTTAGCGCTCTCAATGATGCAACAAGTAATCCTGAAACAAGATAGAAAATGGATAAAACGCCAAGGACATTTGGTGCATCGATAATAATTAAAATGAATATTAGCGGAATCAATAACGCTCCATTGAAGGGCATTCTATTTAGCGTTCTAAGATCCTTAAAGCTGTTGTATTTAATTTTTGACACCATAAGGATAGACGCGATTAGATAGAAAGTAGAAATTACAATCAGAGCATTTAAATTGTCAAATGAATGTATCACGCATTGCCAGAGCATTACCGTGACTAAAGTTGCCGAAGCGGGTGATGGCAATCCTAAGAAATAATTTTCAGATTTCAAGACAAGATGATTATTGAATCTGGCAAGCCTTAAAGCAGTTGTCGCGATATAAAAAAATGACAGAAGCCATATAAATTTGATATCAATTGCCTCAATAAAGTGAGTTGTCGCCCAAGAATAAAACAAAATTGATGGAGCTACACCGAAGGAAATGAGATCGCAAAGACTGTCATAGTCTTTCCCAAAATCAGATACGGCATTTGTAGCTCTTGCAACCTTTCCATCCAAACCATCTAAGAAAACAGCCACAATGACAGAAATTATTGCCATCTCATACTGACCGTCAATCGAGCAAAATATCGAAAAACATCCCGCAAATAGATTTGCCGAAGTAAATAAGTTAGGCAAAATGAATATGCCCTTTTTTAAGCTTACCTTTTCTCTAGTTTTATCTTTTCTTAAGACCATTCCGACATTATAAATAAATCATTGAATATGTAAAAACTGGATTTTTAGAGGGCAAAAATAATATATCTTATGATTTGATGCATTTATTTGGGTTTTTACTTACTATTTCAATATGAAATTATCGAATTATCCTCTAAAAACATTCAAAGATGCTCCGTCTGATGCCGAACTCATTTCACATCAACTCATGCTGAGGGCAGGACTCATAAAAAAATTGGCTTCTGGAATATTCACATGGATGCCGTTTGGATTGAAAGTCTTAAGAAAGATTGAGCAAACGGTGAGAAAAGAAATGGATGCATCTGGAGCTTTTGAAGTAATGATGCCAACGATACAACCTTCAGAATTATGGCAAGAAACCAATAGATGGGAAGACTACGGTGATCTCCTTTTACAAATTCATGACCGTCATGATCGTCTTTTTTGTTATGGTCCTACGCATGAAGAGGTTATTACAGATATACTCAGAAAAAGTGTAAAGAGCTATAAACAGCTACCGGTCAACTTCTATCAGATTCAAACTAAGTTCAGAGATGAAATCAGACCTCGATTTGGCGTTATGAGAGCGAGAGAATTCCTGATGAAAGATGCTTACTCATTTCATCTAAACCAAGAATCCCTTGAAGAAGAATATGAAAATATGAATCAAACGTATCAAAGCATATTCAAAAAATTGGAACTTAATTTTAGGAGAGTTGAAGCTACAAGCGGAGAAATCGGTGGTTCGGTCTCGCATGAATTCCATGTGATAGCAGATTCTGGTGAAGATCAAATCGCTTTTTGTGATGATGAAAACTTTGCAGCAAACGTAGAAACATTAGAGGATAAAAATGCGCCGAAAGGTGGAGAGTTAACGTATGCTCGCGGAATTGAGGTAGGACACATATTTCAACTGGGCGATAAATACAGCAAATCAATGAAACTCGAGGTTTTGGATTCCAATGGCAAAAATGTCAATCCATACATGGGCTGTTACGGTATCGGTATCTCCAGAATTGTTGCAGCTGCAATCGAACAAAACCACGATGAAAAGGGAATCATTTGGCCAAAAGCCATTTCACCATTTGAGATTTTAATTATTGTCTTGAATGATAAGAATGACTCAAGTGTCTTGGATCAAGCATTAAAAATTTATCAAGAGCTCAAATCGGATGGCATAGATGTCTTGATAGATGATCGCGATGAAAGAGCAGGAGTTAAATTCGCAGATGCAGACTTGTTGGGCATTCCTAAGCAAGTCATTGTTGGAAAAAGAGGAATCGAGAAAAATATAATTGAAGTGACGTCAAGGATAACGGGTGAGAAAAGAGATATTAAGATCAGTGAGGTTGCCAGTCAGCTAAAAGATTGATCAATCGTCTTGTTTTCTATCATTGGATTGTGAAATTGCCCACTCGATGAACTCAATTGCTTCTTTTTGGGCTCTCAAAGCGTCCTGTCTAGCCGATTCATAGAGATTGACCTCCATTCTTCTCTCGGCTCTGGATAAAAGGCGTTCAGCTTCTTGTATTTTTTCAGATTGTTCTGTCATGGGATTCATTTCTTTTGCTGCTGCAATGGTTTGCCTTGCGTTACTCATCTCTTGCAATGGAGGCAATGTTGCGCATGCGCTAAGCGCTAAAACAATCACTAAGGATATTAAGTATTTCTTCATTTCTTTGGTCATATCAACAAATGAAAGAATATCAATCAAATTAAGCAACGTCTATACGATAATCACCGGATGATTCAACTGAGCTTTAAAATCGACTTCACAAAGGGTATGGTCAACTTTCTCTGGCTTGATAATGACTCATAATCAAGGATATTTAAAATATCTATCAGAGAATTGACGCTTCTTGGTGTTCGCTTAATAATGAACCTTGCAGAATCTTTAGGCAACTCGAACCCTCTTGCATTCGCATGGAGCTGAATTGCGGTAACAAGCTCATCATCATCAAGGGGATTTATTCTGAATAACAATCCCAAAGAAAAGCGTGATTCCAAATCTGGGATTTTAAAATCCAGCCCTTTTGGTGTGTTTTTGGATGCGATGATTAATCGGGTGTTAACATTTAGAATGCTTTCATACAGATGCATGAATTTCTCCTCCCATGAATACTCTCCTGCCACAGAATCAAAAGCATCTATTGCAATTAGATCCAATGCTTCAAGGCCATCAATAATCTCCGGTGAATAGTTATTTGCTTCTTCCATATTTAGATACTGAATTCGCTTATTAGCAGAATCATATTCATTGCATAAAGAACTTAGAAGATGCGTTTTACCATTTCCAGACTCTCCTGCGATCCAGATGAGTCTCTGGCCTTCATCTTTTAGAGCCTCTATTAATTCTGAATTACGGCCGATGAAAAAACTCTCAAAAGTCATATATTGAGAGATCTTTACAGGGAGTGGGAGCTGCTTCACTATTTTAAGCAGTCCTGGCAGTAATGATCTTTTTTGCCTTGATCGACCATGAAATCCAATAATCCAATCCACTCAGAATCGAAGTCAGAAAAACCAGAGCTCCTGTGAATTGGACCAAAAGATCCAAATTTGGATTGAATATTTGGCTGGCGATGACAAAAAGGACAAAGAATATTTGCAAAAAAGTATTTAGCTTACTAATGAAAGTCGGGTCAGGTCTTGGCTTTTCAATAAAATAATAATAAAGCGAAAGGCCGAAAAGGATCATTATATCTCTCATTAGAACAGTTGCCATTAACCAAAATGGGATCAAATCCATCAAATAAAGCACAACAAATAAGCTCACCAAGAGAATCTTATCTGCTGCTGGATCAAGTGCGGCACCTAGTTTTGATCTCCAATTATTTTTTTTTGCTAAAAAACCATCTAAAAAGTCTGAGATACCAGCGATAGCGATAAGCCCTAAAGCATTCTCGTATTGCTTATCCCATAGAAAATCAATGATGGGAATGACCAAAATTATTCGAAGAATGCAAATTGCATTCGGTATATATGACATTCGCAATTGAAAATAAGAGCTCATCAACAATATCTCAAAGATTAATGATTATCTTGATGATAATATAGACTTTCAATTAATTATCATAGCTCGGATTAGAAAGGACACACTTTTTAGGAATGAGTAACCAAAAGTCAAAAATAACATATTCAGATTCTGGCGTA
>MDTB01170489.1_pt1 | contig 50935 bp, 44 predicted proteins | sample 811161 | NCBI WGS metagenome assembly MDTB01 (sample SAMN05326650, study PRJNA326480) | marine metagenome | isolation source: seawater | place: Mediterranean Sea | collected 2009
CAGCATCCAATATTATTGGATTAACACCTTTTTTCTTTATTTCATTAACCCCCACTAACTTTCTAGACAGACCGCCTAAAGGATTTTTTTTTCATCCACATGGGTCTAGCTGTCCATGAACACTTCCAGAAATAACCATGGTGATGGTTCCCTGACCTGAGGCTTCACTACATGACCATAAAGATAGTATAAAAACAGTACAAAAGAACAATAATTTTATATTGTCTATTTTTTTCATTTTTTATCCGCCACTTAATTTCACATCGTAACCCTTTTCAGATAAGATGATTTTTATTTTTTCTCGATAGTCCCCTTGGATAAGAATAGTCTCATTTTTTATTGTACCTCCAACTCCGAACCGCTTTTTAAGTTCTTTCCCAATCAAGTTGATAGAACTACTTTTTTTAAACCCCTGTACAACACTTACTTTTTTACCGCCTGCTTTTCGGTCTAAAAGGATTCTTATCTTTAAATCTTTGATTTCTGTTATTTCTTCGGTAGTTAAATCTTTATTATCTAATTTACCAGTTGAATATACTATTTTTGAATTTATCATTTAACTTTTTGAGAGATCTAGTTTAAAATTTTTCCATATGTTATCTGTTAAAAATACTAACTTTTCTGGGAATCAAAATAGTAGGTTTTTAAAAAAACTGCTTATTTTTATGCAACAAAATTTTAACAAGTTTAAAATATATCAAATATTCAAAATACACTTATCGATATTTATATCTTTTTGTTCAAGTGCTGTCTTTACACAAAATATTGAAAATGGAGATCTGAACATTAATATTGCAGGTTTCTATTTAAATGATCTATCCGTTGATATCAATAATTCTGAGGGATTTAAACTTTTAGGAAAATTAGAAAGCCTAGAATTTGGTTTCAAAGGAATAAAATTATCTAAAAAAAATAATTCAAGAAATTCTTTAAAACTAAACTTCCAAGGACCTGAATTTAAATTTACTGGACTTGAATTTTCGTTAAAATCCTACAACGGTAATTGGATTGAACAAATTGAACATAATTATTTAAGGTCGATACAGGAACCAGCCATAACAGGTTTAAATATTTTAGCAAATTCAATAGACTCTTTTAAAGTCGTTGAAAAAAAACATCCCCTATCTTATGATGATTTATTTCAGAAAAATTACATCCACTATGATCAATATCCGTTTAAAGATAAAGAATGGGAATTCAAAATCGATGAAGCGAATATTTTGAGCGCTACTTTAATAACAAAGACTACCCTAATACCTAATTTAAAAATTTTTTACAACTCTTCCACAAAGGAATTCTACGGCGATTATCATCAAATGCCACCAATAAAAGAAGTGCCATGGAATATAAAATTTAGTGCATCAAAAATATCACAAAACTTTTCAAATGAACTTAGATTAGCTCTCGATGATTCAACTATATTGATTGACTTATTCCAAAAGAAGGGTCAGCTTTCAATTGATGGTATCTCTATTAGAGGTAATAGGCAAGATAATGTAAATGATTTTTTTAAATTCGGTTTAGGGAATATTCTTTTTGAGAGTAGCAATATTGCAATTAATGGATCATTTGAGGACTCTTCTTTTATAGTTCATCGAGCAAATATTAATTTTAATTTACAAGACTTTGAGATAGATATACCTGAAACACTAGCTAAAGAATCAAGGTTTAATATTATATTAGAAAAAATTGGTGTCTGGAATGGGCTCCTGCGAATCAAATTAATTAAAATTAATATCAAAATATTAAATGAAGAGCTGGGAGAGTTTGCTATTCTTTTTCACTCTCCTTTTTTAAAACTGAGCATTGAAGGTGATTTATTACTAAGACAAAGAAAAGATCAGGTTGGACCAAAAATATCAGTACAACAAACAGTTGCTGAAATTGATCCAATTTCACTTGGGATTAGAACTCTAATCAACGAATGGGAAAAAGAAAATGATCGGATCTTACCAAGAATAGGTGGTTCAATAATTTTAAAGTTAAATGGGCCAATTAAAAAACCAAGAATCAATGGTATAAATAATTAATAAAATTATACCTCAAAAATTTTGAATAGGAGAATTGTTTATTTTTTTGATACTGTTCAGATCAATGGAGTTTTTTTTTCTTTGCCTAAGACATATTCTGACCTCCATGTTCCATACGCCTCATGAATATTTCTATCTGCTAATATTGTTTTTCTATATCCATTGAATTTAATGTTTTTATCCCAGTCCCATCGTCTTGCCAATTTACGAATTAATTGGCGTTGAGTCATTCTTCTCTCCATCTTTATTAATCTTATCATATCTCTAGTAATATCATTTTTCATAGATCTGTGAGAACTGTATAATTCATTAATTTTATCTCCAATTTGTTTTGCGTTTTCTTCTAAAATAAGGTTTTTGAATATTGGTTTTATCCCTTGCTGAACTTTATTATTTCTATAATCTTCATCATCTAAATACAGGTTTATTAGTTCCAGGAGACCTGTTTGATTTCTGTAAAAATCTCCATTAGGATTTAGTTCTCGATAATATTGAGCATCGTACATTATATAAGGAACTCCATTAAGCAGACCATCAGATGTTGATGCACTCCAATTACCAAATTTTTGTGCTGGTGAAATGCCAAAATAACTTCTCCCTAATCCGTAATAGTATTTATCCATATTTGTGATTGGAACCTCTGTAAAAAGCCATTCATATTTTTTTTTCTTCTTGGGGTAATATGGTATCCATACCCTAAAGTCTTGTCTACGTTTCCAAAGCTTATTCATTGCCTTTATAAATTCTGGAAAGGTTTTTTCTAGGTTTGGGCGGTGGTTAAAAACAATCATCCTTAAATAATTGTTTTCCATAGATCTTATCTGGTCTGGGTACCTTACTGGCAATCTCAAAGTATCGATTTTTTGAGATAATTGGCTAACATTGTAACGATTTAAAATTTTTCGTGCTGAATCAAGAACATTTTTTTTCTCACGGTCAGTATTAAAGTAAAACCCATCACTTTCCATTAATCCAATCAGTCTTTCATTATCCATTGATCCATGGCCAATTTTTAGCTGATTATCATCCCAATGAGAAAAACCTAAAATTTTTGGAGTAAGATTAGTAAAGTGATAAAAAAATGTTTTAAGGTTGGTTATAATTTCAGGCATATTAGTAAATACGACATCGATACTGTAATCCCTCCATTGGATTTTTTTTGAAAAAGATAGCATGTCGAAATGGTAACGATCAGTCGGTGATGGAGGCAATGTTATTTCTAAAAATTTAATATTTGGGAAATAAAGGAATTCTTTAATATATTTTGCCTTGGAAGCCATTCTGCCATCAAAATCAGGTATAATGCAATACCAATAGATATCATTGCGAATTAATTTTAATGAAAATATCAGCTTCCTCAAAAATTGTAAGTAAACATCTCGCTCTGGATTTCTTACACTTGAGATATTTGGGTAAAGTAATACTCGTTTCATAGATTGTTTTTTGAGCAGAAAATAGTTTTATTTTTATATTTTTTAATGCAACACTATTGAAAATCTAGTTATATCTGTTAAAATTTTAATTCGATTATTACAAAAACACCACAACCAAAAATAATGAAAGAATATTAACTATATTTATTTTAAAATCTTGTAAAAGATTATTTTGTGGCACAAAGAACTATTTTTTTAAAAACCTAGAACAAAATTGTGGAGCCGATCAGGATCGAACTGACGACCTCCTGAATGCCATTCAGGCGCTCTCCCAACTGAGCTACGGCCCCATGTTATAAATTACGAATTTTCTCACTTCAATAAAATAGCTTGAAAAAGGGCAGGAAAAGCAACGTCGTTTTAATAGCAAAGAAAATTTACTTACAGGTTTTGTTCAAAAAATTCAAATATTTTTTTGTAAAGATGTTTTCTATACCCATCTCCATAAATCCCGTGGTTTTTACCCGGATAAATATACCATTCAACATCTTTATTTGCCTCAAGAGCATCTTTAACGAACATAAATGTATTTTGTGAATGCACATTATCATCCATGCTGCCATGTAATAAAAGTAGACTGCCATTCATACGGTCAATCCATTTCAATGTACTTGTTGAGTCGTATCCATCTTTATTATCTTCGAGAAAACCCATGTACCGTTCGGTATATGCAGTATCATATAATCTAAAATCAGTTACAGGAGAAATAGCAACCCCTGCTTTAAAATGAGACCCATTCTTGGTCAGCATTAAGCAGGTAAAATATCCTCCACCGCTTGCCCCCCAAGCTCCAATCCTATTTCTATCTGCATAGCCTTCTTCAATAAGGTATTCCAAACCCGCCAATTGATCTCTAGCTAGGTATTTAGCCATATTTCCATAACCTAAATTTTTAAATTTTTCTCCTCTCCCTCCCATGCCTCTTGTATCCATTGAGAAAACAAGAAAGCCTTTCTGTGCAAAATACTGATGAATAATATTCGACCATCTATTCCATACTATCTGGGTTCCGGGCATTCCATATCCGTGCATAATAACTGGATATCTTTTTTTTGGATTATAATTTGAAGGTAAAATAACGAATCCATCTAAAGTTACTTGATTATCTAGTGAATTAAATTTTATCAGTTTAGGAAATGACCATTCATAATCTAAAAACTGCTTTATTTCGGTCGTGTCAATTATTGTAATTGTTTCACCTGATTTTAATTCCTTCAAAATAATAGTTTTTGGTTTTTTCATACTTGAAAATGTGTCTATGAAATATTTTCTTGTCCCACTGAGTTTTATAAGATGGTCACCACTTTCAGTCGTAAGAAGCTTAATGTCTGTACCATCAAAGCGTACTGAATAAAATCTACTTTCAAAAGTTGACTCTTTATTTGCCGTGAAGTAAACCAACTCATTATTCTCATCTATGTATTTTATTTCTTTGACTTCCCATTCACCATTTGTGATAGGCCATTCTCTACTTCCTGAATGCTTGGCCATTCTTATATGTTTAAAACCAGTTTTTTCTGAAATCCAAATAACTCGACCATCATTAAGAAAGTATATTTGCCCATCATTATCGACCCAACCGGCTTTATCATTTTCTGTAATTATTGAAAAAGGGGTTCCTTTACCTTTATCAGAGACCATAAGTTCCCATTTCTTTTGAATTCTATCAATTTTAAGAAATGCTATTTTTTGATCATCAACCCATTTCATCCAAGGTAGATAATATTCCTTATCATATTTGATGTTAAGCCATCTTCTCCCACCACCTTTTGCTCTGACAACACCTATCCTAAGCTTAGGGTTTGATCCTCCAACTTTAGGATATTTAATTTTTTTCAATTTAGGATATAATTTCAATTCATCATTTAAATTAAATTCTTCTACCATAGATTCATCTTCTTCCCAGTAAGCAATAAATTCACTATCTGGTGACCATCTGTATCCATCATATCCAGAGAACTCTTCTTCATACAGCCAACCGAAGTGACCATTGATTATTGTTTTTGATCCAGAATTGGTCAATTTCCGTTCAACATTTTTTTCTATATCATAAGTATAAAGATTATTATCAATTTTGATGTATGCAATTAATTTATCATTTGGTGAAAACTTAACATTTCTAAGATATAGATCTTTTTTTCCTATCGATGTTATTTTTTTTCTATGAATATCAAATAAATAAAAGGATCCCAAATAGGAATGTCTCCAAATTCTTTTTTTTTTATTTATAATTAAAATATAATTACCCAAGTTCGAAATTATTATATCATCGATATCTAGAGTGTCACTCTCGTGTAATAAATCAGCATCACTTATTATCCTTAAAGTATCAAAGCTTGGGAGAGTAACCTTGTAAACGGATCTATAATTTTCATCGTCACCTCTAAAAAAAAATGCATCCTCATTCGGTGATAATTTTATCTTTCCCAAGGAGGCAAATTTAAATGGGGACTTACCAACAACATCTTCATATTTTAGCCATTCTCCAAGCAATGGATAAAATAAAATAACAATTATGGACATAATTTTTATTTTCACAGTTCTTCCTTTAAACTCTTCAGAAATGTTACCATCATATTGAAATCTAATCTTCTAGTATTGACGTTTCTTGGACTAGGGTGATAACAACCATAAAGTTTTATCCCATTTGGTAATTTGTACCCTGCAGCGTGAATAAATTTATAATCCTTTAACTTAATTGAATACATGCTTTTCACATATCTCAGGTATGTATCAAAGGCTATTTTACCTAGCCCTATAATAATTTTCAAATTTGGCAAAAATTGTAATTCTTTTTTTAAAAATTCGGAACAATTTAATATTTCATCAGCTGTTGGTTTATCTCCAGGGGGAACACATTTTAAAATTGGTGTCATATAACCGGATAACATGAGCCCATCATCTATATGATCTGAGTTTGGTTGATTTGCTAAACCAACATGATGTAAACACTTAAATAAAAAATCAGCAGACTTATCGCCAGTAAACACCCTTCCAGTTCTATTTGCACCATGGGCAGCAGGTGCAAGGCCTAGAATAAGTAATTTACTATCAGGTTTTCCAAAACCAGGAACACCCTTACCCCAATAATCCCAATCTTTATAGGACTTTCTTTTCTCCTTGGCTATCTTTTCTCTAAAATAAACAAGTCTTTCACATTTTCTGCAATTAACTATTTCCTCTTTTATTTTAGATAGTGTCATTCGTTTGATAATAGAACTTTACCAAAGTTTTTTCTTTTTGTGATATAGTCATGAGCATCTTCGGCATCCTTTAATTTAAAAGTTGAATCAATAATAGGGGAAATTTTACCCATATTTAACCAATCCATTATTAAATCTCCATACCTCCTTACTAAATCATGTCTTTTGGTAAGGTAGCCCAAATGAAAGCCAAACACGCCCCTATTTCTCATCATTAAATTAGATGGATTGAACGTAGGTGCACCAAAGTATTCAGGTAGAATTTTTAAATAATTCTTTTTATTTCCAGAGACAGCTCTTGAAAACCCATAAGATACTAATCTGCCAAACTCAGCAAGGGAAGAATAACTTTGAGCTAGTGCTTTCCCTCCTAAAGAATCAATTACAACGTCTACACCTCTTCCTGATGTTATTTCTAAAACCTCATCCTTGAATTTTTGATTATTATAATCGATTAAATAATCCACACCAATTTTTTTCAATTTTTCATGTTTCCATGAAGAACTAGTGCCAATGATTTTTGCTCCAATGATTTTTGCTATTTGGATAGAGGCCAACCCAACTCCTCCTCCGGCTCCATGAATCAAAACCCACTCACCTCTTCTCAATCCGGATTGGTGAACTAACATAAAATAAGCGGTTAAGTAATTAACTGGTATTGCGGCAGCTACTTCATACCATTTATTATTTATCTCAAATAATTGATTTAATGGTATGTTAATATGAGTAGAATAAGCCCCACCAATTTTTGATAACCCAATAACCTTTGTTCCTAACAAATTTTCCATTTTGTTTGAACCTACCATTTCAACTGAGCCAGAAACTTCAAATCCTGGTACGTAAGGTGGAGATGGTGACCCTGGATACAAGCCCATTCTTCCCATTAAATCAGCAAAATTAATTCCAATTTTGTTGACTTTTATTGTTACTTCTCCCTCAAATGGATCTCGTATGGAATGTTTTTTTAATACCAAAACATTTGGCCCACCGTGTTTTGAAACAAAAATTGATTTACAACTAACCATTATCTTACTTTAAAATACATCATTCTTGCACTTTGTTTCATCATTTTCCATGATATAAATTTGCTTACTTATTCCAAAACATATGTTAACAATATATTAAACTGGGAATTTTTATATGGGTATAATGACTTCAATGCGAAATAGAATGCATGTTGTATTGTGGGCTCTCTTAGTAATGTTTCTGCTCAGCATGACTGTGGGTGGACTTGTAGGAGGCGCAAATATAATTGATCAATTATTAGGAAGAGTTAATCCAAACACAACCATTGCAAGAATTAACGGACATGATATCTCTCCTGATAGATTCAATATGCTTGTAACTCAAGAACTAAATCAAATCAGATCCACTGGGCAAACAGTTAATGATTTTCACATTAACAGAGCAAGGAATACAGCTTGGGATAATTTAATTCAGGATATTCTTGTAACTCAAGAGGTAGAACGCCTAGGCCTTTTTGCTACAGATGACGAAGTCCTTTATCATTTAGAAAATAACCCTCCTCAATTTTTACAACAAAATACTGAATTTCAAACAGATGGAAAATTTGATCGTGATAAATATATGTCTCTCTTATCCTCACCACAAGGCGATGAATGGGCGCCCATTGAATCGTTTATGAAAAACACATACATCCCAAATTTTAAACTGCAGCAATACCTAGATCAAAGTATAGTTGTTTCTAATAGAGAGATTGAACAAGAATTCATGCTCCAAAATACTAAATTCACAATTAATGCCTTACACATTACTGATGCATCCGTTACTCAAGAAAACGTTGTGCCAACTGATATAGAACTTCAGGAAGAATACGACTCTTCGAAGGAAAATTTTGAATTAGATGAACAAAGAAAAGTGAATTACTGTTTATGGAAAAAAGAACCCTCAAAATCTGATTCTTTTTCGGTAAAATTGTTAGCAGAGAGTTTAGTTGAACGAGCTAATGATGGGGAAGATTTTCCATCTTTAGCTAATGAGTATAGTCAAGATCCTGGAAATCAAGGTGATAAAGGTGGCGATTTAGGATGGTTTAATAAAGGCAGTATGGTTAAGCCATTTGAAGATGCTGCCTTTACAGCAAAAACTGGTAAAATTGTGGGTCCGGTGCTTTCAGAATTTGGTTATCATATAATTCACGTGCGTGAAAAAAGGAGTGATGCAGGAAAGGAGGATCAGATTCTTGCATCGCACATATTATTAAAAATAGAGACTAGCGCAACTACTTTAAATACGCTCAAAAGAAATGCCACATTATTTAGTTATGATGCTCAGGACTATGAATTTGAGAAAGCAGCTGATAGTAATAATATTAAAATTAGCACTTACTCAAATCTTAATGAAAATTCAATATCGATTCCACAGTTAGGAGCATTCAGAAGTGCAGTTCAGTTCGCTTTTAGATCAAAGGTTGGAGATGTATCAGGTATATTAGAAAACGATAGGTTTTTTGCAGTTTTTTCCCTTAATGATATCATTCCAGCAAGAATATCGCCTTTTGAAGATGTCGTTGAGCAACTAAAAAATAAAGTTCAAATGAAGAAAATAAAAGTAGCTACACTTGATAAAGCTAATGCTCTCCTAATAGATATTACATCTGAGAATAAACCTCTAGATGAAATTAAAAAGCTAGAGAAAAATATTGAAGTTATCCTAAATGAAACAAAAACTTTAAGCCAGGGATTTAAATCAATAAACAAAAGTAATTATGTAATTGGTGCACTTCTTTCTGCAAATAAGGGGGATCTTATTGGTCCCTTGGAGACAAATCGCGGACATGTCCTAATTGAACTTTTGGAACAATCAAAAATTGATTCTATAGAATTTCAAATTAAAAAAGACGTAATTCAAAATAATATATATAATCAAAAACAAAATCAAATTTTTCAATCCTGGCTCACTGAACTGAAAAACAAATCAGAGATTATTGATAATAGAAAATTTTACTTCTGATTTTTTTATTTTTACCAAAAAATTAATTTATTTCTCAAAGGTCATTAATAAACTTGCGAAAAGTATTAGTAAAAACTATCAGAAATAACTTTTAACTTTATCTATGAAAAACTTCGGTGGTCTCACCGGTTTTCTGTGTATATTCAGAAAAACATGGATGGTGTAACCTTCAACAATTAAAGCCCCATCCTTTATCCTTTTTATATTATATAGAATTTTAAAACGAGACTTTGGAATTTTTTCAATAATACTTTGAATTATAATTTTATCCTCAAACGTACAATTTTTTATGTATTTTGCGTATGCCTCAATTACTGGAAGCATTACCCCTCTCTTCTCAATTAGGGAATACTTCAAACCAATATTGTTTAGCATTTCTGTTCTTGATTGTTCAAAATATTCAAAGTATCTGGAGTAGTATACAATCCCCATTTTATCAACATCCTTGTAAAATACTTTTACAATATGAGAATGGCTTATCATTAAGTTTCTTTAAAATATCCTAGTTTATTATATTTTTCTATTCTGTTTTCCATTAATTGATTGGGTGTATATTTAGAAAATTTTTCAAGTCCATTTAAAACAGCTGTTTTCAGAGATTTTGCAGATTCCTCAAAATTACGATGAGCGCCCCCCTCTGGTTCGGGGACTATATCATCACAAATACCAAGTTTTCTAAGATCGTCTGGAATTAATTTCAATGATTCAGCAGCACTCTCTGCCTTTGAGGCGTCATGGTATAGAATTGAAGCACAACCCTCAGGGCTAATAACTGAATACCAGGTGTTTTCCATCATTAGGAACCAATCGCATAATCCAATGCCTAATGCGCCGCCGCTTGCCCCCTCTCCAATTACGGCACCAATGATGGGTACTTCTATTGAAGACATTTCAATTAAATTGCGTGCGATTGCTTCTCCTTGGCCTCTCTCCTCTGCCCCAATTCCTGGATATGCACCCATAGTATCAATAAATGTGACTATTGGTAAATTAAACTTTTCAGCTAATCGCATTATCCTCAGTGCTTTCCTATAACCCTCGGGCCTCATCATTCCAAAATTTCGTTTTAAGTTTTCTTTAGTACTGCGACCCTTTTGTTGACCAACCCACGCTATTTTTTTACCACCCAAATAACCTAAACCAGCTACTACTGCTGGGTCATCCATGAAATGTCTATCTCCATGCAATTCAATAAAATCAGTCGAGAAATATTTTATGTAATCTAAAGAGTATGGACGATTAGGGTGCCTGGCTAGTTGAACTCTTTGCCAACTTGTTAAGTTTGGATAAATATTTTTAATTTGCTTAGATCTTTCTTTCTTTAAAGTATTTAAATCCTCTATCATTTCAGGACTCTTATCAGCTATTGATTCAACATTTAAAATACGATTATCCAAATCCTCCAGATCTTTTTCAAAAGGTAAATAATATAATTTCATTTGATGATATATTTATGATTGCAAATTTCTAATTTCTTCTAACATAATCTAATAATATTTTTATAATTTGGTAATAGACTATGTTCGCAAAATATGCTTTATCTCAGTAAATATCAATTTCCCTACCATCATTAGGATATAGATCCAATTAAACAAGAAGAAATAATTCTTGGCTAAATGTTTTTTATAAAAATAATAATAACTTCTATGCCATTCAAAAATAGATTTCATAGGTTGAGCTCCTGAACCACCATGTCCTCGTGAATGATAAATTGTTGTTATCGGGTTATATATAATTTTCCATCCTTTCTGCTTAGCTCGTAAACAATAATCACTATCTTCTTGATAAGCAAAAAAACGTTCATCTAAATATCCAATATCCTTTAAAACAGTTTTTCTAAAAAACATACAGGTACCACTGACCCCATCAACCTCTGAAATTATATTCTCGTCAAGATGTTCTAAACGATATTGGGTAAATCTCGGGTTGTTTGAGAAAATCGTACTTAAACCTAAAAAGTAAGTTATAGTAGCCCAAGGTGTAGCAATTCCCCTTCTAGATGAGTATTGAAATAGACCGTTATCTCCGATAATTCTTGGCTCACATATTCCAACTTTCGGGTTAGCCTCCATATATTGGAATAGTAGTGATACTGACTTATAATTTAGAATAGTATCTGGGTTTAATTGCAATAAATAACTCCCCTTAGCTTTCTCTAAAGCTTGATTCATGGGTTTCGTATAACCTTCATTCTTCAGATTTTGGATCAAAATAATTTTAGGATAAAAGGTTTGAAGCATCTCTTTTGTGCCGTCGGAAGAATTATTATCAACAATAATTATTTCATAATTGAGTTCGGCCATTGCGTTAGGTATTGAGTCAATACATTTTTTCAATAAATATCTAGCGTTTAGAGTTACGATACAAATAGAAACAATCATAATAGACAATGAAGATTAACTGTTATGATAATCCAAATATTTTCCAAATTCTCAATCTCCAAACCATCCAAATGGCTTCATGCATTATTTTTTTTGACATCTTAGATTCTCCAATCGTTCTATCTACAAAAATAATCGGTTCTTCATGAATTTTAAACTTTTTCATCCATGCTCTAAAATTCATTTCAATTTGAAATGAGTAACCCTGGGATCGAATTTTATTTAAATCTATAGATTCTAATACCTCTCTGCGCCATGCTTTAAAACCACCAGTGCAGTCTTTAATGGGCATTCCTGTAATTGTGCTTGAATAAAGATTTGCACCATAACTTATTATTAGTCTACGTATGGGCCAATTCACAACGCTAACACCTCTAATGTATCTACTGCCAATAACAAGTTGATAATTATCTAAATTGGATATCAATCTAGGTATATCTGATGGGTCATGTGACAAGTCTGCATCAATTTGTACTATTGCCTCATAACCTCTTTCAAGTGCCCATTTAAATCCAAAAATATATGCAGTCCCTAATCCTGCTTTTTTATCTCGCTGCTCAAGATAAAGATTTTTAAAGTCTTCTTGCATCTTTTTTACCATATTTGAGGTTCCATCAGGCGAATTATCATCAATAATTAACAAATCATAATTATTTTCGGGTTTCAATACTTTTTTTACCAACGTTTCTATATTTTTCTTTTCGTTGTATGTTGGCGATATAATTAGAGTTTTCATTATTTTATTTTTTTCTTTATTTCATTTAAGCAAAAATCAATTGAAGGAGGACTTACACCCAATATTTTACTTAATTTATCTGATATTAACCCTGAATTGAGAGGCCTTTTCGCTGGCTGCTCTAGTTCAAAAGTTGAAATTGGTTTAATTAAATTTTTATCTAATTCAAATTTATCTGCGATCATATTAGCAAATTCAAATCTATTAATAAAATCAGCATCTCCCCAATGCGCTACTCCACTTATACTGCTTTCTATACAGATACGTATAATTTTCGCTAATGATCCTGCCCAAGTAGGATTATTAACTTGATCATAAACTACATTTATTTTTTGTTTTCTCTGAAGAGAGTTTATAACCCAATTTAAAAAACTGGCGTTCGTACTATGATTATAATCATATAATACGTTACATCGAAGAATTAAACTTTCTGAATTTTTTTCCATTATTATTTCTTCAGCTCTAAGCTTAGTAGATCCATAAACATTTATTGGGCAGGGCTTATCAAACTCAGAGTACGGCCCATTACTCCCATCAAAAACGTAGTCCGTAGATAAGTATACGATTTTCCCAGAAAAATTATCACATAAATTCTTTACTGCTGTAACATTAATTTCTTTTGCTTGACGTGGATTCAACTCACAATTATCTACTGAAGTTAATGCAGCTAAATGAATAATTATCTCAGGTCTTTTATAACTAATTATTTCTTTTAAGGAACTTAAATCTCGAATGTCTAATCTAAAATTATTTTCTCCAAGTGGATTTATTTTTCCTGAGGGAACAATTTTATAACCTGGTATATTTTTTTTGGTGAGCACGCTGCCCAGCTGGCCAAAAGCACCCGTGATTAAAATATTTTTTTCCATATTATTTTGATACCTTTAAAGTTTTCAATATCATATCCATCTGCCTAATATAGATTGATTTATCTTTTCCTGGGTTAAAAACAATCATGTTCAAGTGATAAGTCAAATTATTAATTTCATTATAAAATAAATAAGACCGAAAAGGTCCTCCCTTTGCCTCATCTTTATTTACAGTCTCCCAAACACCCTCAGCTCTCCAAGCAATATGATTCTTAAACTTCTTTTTTCTAGTATGGAATTTGTAGTCATTAAATTTTATAGTTCCATAATATTTTTTAGGCCACTCCCACATGTAAGACCCTACACTTACTTCATCCTCTGCAAGTAATCCTTTTGTCCAACTTATACTTATCCATTGAAAAGGATACTCCCTTCCTATCCAAACAAAATTAGAATCTGATGAATTTAAAATAATTTCCCACCCCCAAGGAATTTTAATATCAATTCCATGATCATCCTTGATTTCTTTTTCTATTTTGTCGTTTCTATTATCTTTGAACAGAAACCTTTCCTGTCTAAGTAAAAACTGGTCTTGATACTGTTTCCGAATCCAATCTGTTTTTTCTTTTATAGAAGCCCTAAGTTCATCTTCAGAATGTGCATTTATGATCATTAATGTTTGATTAAAAGCATTAATATCTCTTCCAAAAAAAATTAAGTCATTACTACCATTACCTAAAATTTGTTTCTCTGGTAATAGTTTCTTTATCAATTGAAGACCCGAGTTTCCATCGTCTTGGTTGATTGCGGCAATAATTAAATTATTTTGTCTCATCAGATCTTTATATGTTTCCGGTTCAGTGAATTTTAGATAATAATAAGGTTCGGCTTGCGGAGTATAGATTGTATCGTTAAAAATATAAGATAAACTTTTTTTTATTTTATCTTTATCTAAATCCGAGCATAGTACTCTTATTTCATTGTCCGCACCAAGAGCCTCTCTCTTTTTTTCACAGGATTTAAAAAAAACAGTGGTAAAGAGAAGGATGGTAGATGCGATTTTGCTAGTAATTTTCATTTTTACAAACTAATTATCTCAGCGCATTACAACCTAGCTATCCATTTGATATGAAGTTTGCCATCGTTAAAACTTAAATTTCCAGGTATTCCATAATATAAACTTATAATTGAACTTTTGTTATATTGAGTAAGTCCGAGACCATATCCAATTTTTAAAAAGTCAAGTACGTTAGGTATAGTTGTACCAATATCGAAAAATAACAACCCCATCAATTGTGAATCGGAAAAATGTCCTATTTCGAGAGTTGTCACTTGATAATTATTTGAGCTAAAAGTTTTTTCTGGAAATCCTCTTAAAGTAGAATTTCCACCGAAATAAAATAGTCTTGATCTTGGAATAGCACTGTTGATACTATTTAAAAACTTTCCCATTACCCCAAACATTAGAAAATAACTATTTTTAAGCGGAAAAAAGGATTTTATTTCATAATCTGATTCCATGAATTTAGATTGATTTTGAACCCCGAGATCAATTTGAAACTTATATTTATGGCCCATCGTTGGATGAATTCGATGATTCGTTTTATTACTTAGTATGGATAAAGAAAAAGATTTATAATAAACCTTGCCATAGCCCTCCTGCTTGCCTCTCAATGTTGGTTTTGTAACTCCTTGAGATATCCCTAAAAATAATGAGGGAAGATAATAAGTGGAAAACTGCAACTGATTTTCCAGTTCGATAAGAGAGTATAATGCGTTGACTATTTCTTGAGAGTAGTTCATCCGAACACCCATTCCAAGGCTAAATAAATGAGGCTGAAAAAGAGAAAAGTCTAATTTTTGCGTTAGAGAATCAATTCTTTCCCAGTTTATTTCGTAAGATCCTGCTCTTTTAAAAATGTTTTCTAAGTGCATGAATATTTTTCCTGATAGAACGGGCTTATTTTCAGATTGATTTAAACCTATTATTGCTGAAAATTGATTTTCAAAATGAAGTTGTACACTTATAATACCGGCAACTGAGTTAGGAGCAATTAGCCCAAGCTTATAGCTAATTGGCACTTGGATAAAATTATATTTCTGATGCAGCTGCTTTACTTTTTTATCAAATTGTAACCCAATATTGGTTTTCTGTAACGAAGAGGTCATATGATATGAAATATTTTTTGGAATAGGCTCAACAGAATTAATAAATATTGTATCAAGATATTTCACCTCATAAATCTTTTTGTAAATAACTTTGCGATCATTAGATGAAATTTTATCTAATACATAACGGGCAGTTAAGTCCGAATCATTTTCAAGCATCAACTCTAAGTGAGATCCAATCTTCAAACTATCGTCAAGTTTTATAAATGAATAATTACCCTGTCCAATTAATAGATTGTTTAATAGGAAGAAAAGGATACTAAAAATGGGCACGAGCCTCTCCCAAAACAGATTTTAAACTTTTATATCTATTATCATTAATAGTATTTATAGATATGGACATTGAAAATGTCCTGTTAAAAAAATAGTTTAATCTGGTATTTGTGCGAATACTATTTTTCATTGGATATCCGTTGAGAGCTTCAGGAGGTAAATATTTGATATTATCAGTTGTAGCAACATTAAACAACTCCAATGTAGACTGCAATCGCACAGTTTTATTTATAAAAATCCTACTATCCATTGATAATCCTTTTGCTTTAGCAACAAACGAATTATCACTAATAGAACCATGATCTCTACCAAATATAATCCCAACATCTATATCTAACATTTTATCTTTATCTATAAGAAAATGGAATTCGTTCCACCATCCATCAATCGATCGATTTTGATTAATTGATATTGCAGAATTAATTATTTTAGACTTATACTTTGTTTTATTTTGAAAATTTATGATTTTATCAAAATGCTTAATAAACTGAACACCTAATTCCCATCCTTTATCTAATTCATTCCCAGATGGATTATATCCATTGAGTAACTGTTGGGTTTCGATCCATGTCAAAACTCTATCTTTACCATGATGTTCTAATTCTAATCTCGATGTAAAAAAGGTTCTAATCAAAGATGTATCTATCAACGAAGGTTTTAACGTTTTATTCAGCTCTAATTTTTGGCCTTCAAAGTCAATTTTGGTGCTAGAGCGAAGCAGAATATTAGGATACCCCTCCCTTCCTCTAAAGTCGAGAATCAAACGATTTTTTAATTCTGCATTTGAAATGGCTTCTCTTTCACCAATATTTAATATATAAGATTGATATGATCCATTAGGGTCTGAAACATATGTATTGTAATTTGGATCATATCTGTAATTCCCTAGACCCACTCCAAGAGAATCAAAAACTAAAGCCCTTTTTCGAGAAAAAGATTTTTCAGTTTTTAGGAAAAAATCCCATTTAACTGGAGAAAAGTTATTTCTATAATTTAGTCTAATTCTCGAAAGTGTATAATTAAAAGAACTCGGATTTGAATTATGTATTTTAACTCTTTTTTTAAATACCACGTTATTTCCCCATCCCTTTTTATTTTTAGTTTTATAATTTATAAAACCAATCAAATCTTCCGAATCAGGTTGCCATATTTTATTTAATTTCCTATCATAAGTTTTGTTTGCTCTAAGATTAATTCCAGATTCTAATATTTTACTTTTGTTCTCATAATTTAGCCCAACGCCGTAAGTCATTAATCGAAAATCTAATGGATTAAACTCATAAAGATAAGTTACAAAGGGACTATAATTTTTTAATCGAGCATTGAAGCGACTGTTTACCTTTTTAAAAAGACCATTTTCTTTTTTAATGTGTTTAATATCTATATATGAGTCTTTAAATAATGCTTTTGTTAGTTTTTGTCTAAAATGAGTTGCTTTGTAATTTTTTTGTTCCGTATTTAATAAAGATTTTTCAAAGAGAGCTGATCCAAATCCATTTATTTTAATCTCTGTCTTTAAGTCTGTTTCGGATAGACCATACTCATATAGATTTCTATCATTCCAATAAATTTGTTGACGTAAATCATTCTCAGTTCCTATCGATTTAAATCGTTTATTTTTTAACCAATTAGAAATTTTAAATCCAACCATGGTATTTCCTAATTCAAGTGAATCTGCTTTAATTAACACCTTATGCGAAAAACCATTTCTGTTTTTATTGCCATGGATAGATAGTTTATTTTTATCAAATTGGCTGCCTGATAAGGTACCCTCTATCGAAAATTTATCACCAAAAGAATAATTTGATTGAATGTATCCAAACTTATGGTTTTTTGGTGCTTCTAATTGTTTGTGAGGACTGTACATTTCAGACTTACTACTCCTTTCTTTTGTTGGAATAAACGCATAAAACACTAATCCTGTGGAAGAGATTAATCGTTCATATTCGCCTGCATTATCATAATAAAAAGAAACTTTAAATCTATCTTTATTTTGTATTGTAAAATCCGGATCATAAATAAAGACAGAATCAATAAAAACATAATCTCCATTTATATCACTAGAATATGTATTTATTTGAACTAATTCGCTGTTAGAGTTTTTTATTAAATCAATAGAAGATTTATTCCAAACTTCGCTATTCCACTGATCGTTTTCTTGAAAAAAACCAAATGAAAATTTTCCGTTATCATTAAAACTTTTATTAACGGATCCACCCTTAAATGATTTTGAATAATTAAAATTAGTATATTGGAACTCTATGAAAATATCGCTTTGTGAGTGAATCAAAATATTTGCGGTGAAAAAAATTTCTGCTGCATTATAATCAATTGTATAGTCATAATTATGACCTCTAATTTGCTCTTTCCCATCTACCCACACTTTCTCAGTTCCAGACAAAACAAGTATCTCTCTCTCTCCATTTTTACCGCTAAGCCTGTAAGGACCTTGGACACCATCTTCTCCTTGAATTGTTAAAGTATGAGAAATACCTCTTGAACCTGCGAAAACACTGGAGCCATTCCATGAATCTGAAGAGAATTCATTTTTTATTCCAACAAGTTTTCTCTCAATTGAGTGACCTTTCAAATATTCATGATTATATATGATATTTCCGGCATCCGTAGAAAAGCTTGGATGTGTTATATTTAAATATATTTGATCAAGAGTTTCAATATTTTTAGTTGTTCCATTTTGATCTAATTGAATATTCCTATCACTAAGAACACCACTTATTTTTACATCATTACCAATATTACCAATAAGCTGCATCTGGAGCCCACCCGAAAATTCTGAATTGCCCATTTCAGCCATATTTAGTTGACGAAATATATTTCCAGACGAAAAAAGTTTAGAATTTTTTAATTCAGTATTAAGTTTTGGTTTTATGATTGAGCGAGTTTTAGGTTCAGATTTTTTTTTAATTTTTAAATATGGCAAAGTCTTCCATTTTGGTCCTATTGAAATAGGAAAAGTACCTGAGTAATATTTGTAGTGAACAACAAAATCATTGTCACTTAAGTATTTTTTGTCTTGGATATTTATGAAGCCATTTACCCAATCAATATGTTCAATTTCTATTATTTCATCATCGAAAAAAACCTTAACTGATTCAGAAATAATATAGCGTTTTGACAATTGGAGAGTATGGTTTTTGCTGTTAGAAAAATTAATTGTGTCAGAAAAGGCCTCTATATTAAGGGCAATTAAAATTTCTATGAAAAATATGGATGAAAGGCCAAATTTTTTAATGACTTTTTACCTCCAAAACTAATATGTGGTCAGAAGATAGTATGGATATAGTTCTATTGAAACTAATCAAGTCTAAAATTGGGATACTTACTTCAGGGATTTCTATCTTCTCTTGTGCAACAATATCAATACCATCTCCTTTTTTATTAAAAAGAAACCATTTTTCTCGTATAAATGCAATAAACTGCGGTTCATCAAGATTAACAGGTAATGAAACTTTTAATCTTCCTAAATTTGTGAATAAATGTAAAAGCCCATTACAATCTAATAAAGCTAATTCCCCTTCATCATTAACATCCATATCTTTAATGCATCCTCTTGTATTAACTAATCGATTTAAATCAATAAATCTATCAATCTTTGATGCCTCTGAGTAAGAGAATACGCTATTATACTGACTTGAATACAGTAATACTCTGCCACGAGGATCTATTGCTCCAAGATCTGGAAAGAACCGCGGTTCCAGACCATTTTTTGATATTATATTCATACGATAATCAAGTAAGTAAATCATATTATTCAATCTATCTACTATAAAAATCCCATCGGGAGAAATACCACCCCATACAAGTTCACCAAAGCTGTGCAATCTTAAACCAAAACTACTTGATAAGGATATTTTCCCAAATTTATCTAAAGATATTATTTCATTTTTTGATTTATCTAATAAAATGAAATTGTTTGCTAATGACCAACAAAAATTTTCTGGTTGAAAATTTAGCACCGTCATTTCCTCTGGAAATGGCCTGTATTCTAATATATATAGTAAGTTTTTACTTTCAATAATATTATTAAGTATCAAAAGAATTAATAATCTATTAACTATTTTTTTTAGGAGCACTATTATTAACTGGGTTTAAATAAAAGTATGCTCCAATCATTATCATAATTAAGCAAATTATCTGAGCACCTGAAAAAAATGAAAATAAATACTTAGGATTGGTGCGAATAAATTCTATAATGAATCTTTCAATTCCGTAAAGCATAAGATAAAGGAAAAACAAGCTACCGGTTGTTTCAACAGTTTTTCGTTTATTCCATAAAAAAATAAATAACATAAACGTAATTATTACTTCATAGATCTGAGTTGGGTGTACAGTTATTAATCCAGGTTCAAATCCAGATAAATCTATCCATGGATAATAGTACTGGAAAGATTGTGTAGTTGTTGGAGGTAATCCATCTTTAAATGATACTGCCCAAGGCAATTTGGAAGGTAGACCATAATCATCACCTACTAAAAAACAACCTACTCTACCAATACACGAGCCTAGAATAAGAACAGGGGCGACAAAATCTGCAAAAAGTAACCAAGATAAGCTATGCTTTTTCAATAATATAGTAACTGCAATTAACCCTCCCAAAAGTCCGCCCAAAAACACCAAACCTGATCCACTAAAAATCATCCCCTTGGGGTCAGCGATTACGCTATCAAAATTTTCTACTAAATAATACAATTTTGCTCCAAATATGCCTCCAACTGCAGCCCAAAAAACTATATCGGATGCAAGCTTTTCGTCATAACCCATACGCTTTAAGTCATAGTTCAAAAAAAAGTAGCAACTGTAAAATGCTAAAACTAAAATGAAACCAAAAGAATAAATTACTAATTGAAACTCAAGTCCAAATATTTTAATCATTCCAAAATCATATATTATTGGGAACATGTTATACTCCTACCACACAGTGAAAATAATTTATCAATTAATTTTATAAAGTTACCCGACGCCTTACAATTTTTTGAAACCAGTATCAGAGACCCTTTTCATTCTTAGGGTGAAATAAGCAATAATAGTAATTACGATTAAAGCAAGAATTGGTTCCCATGTGTACAATTTGTGTCTAATAATTTTTTTCTTATTAGTAATAATCTCATTATCGAATTTTTCTTTATCTATTATTTTTTTTCCTAAAATTTGATTTGTGTTTAACCCAGTATTATTTTGATAACTTAAACTTATTTCTCTTTTTAAATCAGCTGGTACATTCCTCAAAATGGTTTTATGGGACACTATTCCTTGCGAGTCTTCATCCTCTTTCCCAAAAAATCCTGAATACGAAAAATTTTCGCCACCTAATGGTTCTTGAATTTCTAGTTCAAGTTGTTTTATTTCCTCAGAAAAACTAATCTGGTACAAAAATTTACGGTCTCCTGGTTCAGTATATCCCTCACCGTTTATCATGTAGGCAAATTCGGATATATTATTTTTTGTGATTACCGTTGGAATGCCATTAATATAAAAATATCTTTCATCATTGAACTCTAAATTGCCATCCTTGGAAACATTAATACTAAAAACAGTATCTGGTTTATTTGGTATAGTCATTTGGATTTTGTTTGTGATAGGATCTGAAAAATTTCGCCCTGAAATTAACGTTGTCACCCAAGGATTATCATATTCAGGAATTATGGCAATTCTAACATAATCAATTGCACTAGATAAAGATAATAATACCACTTGGATGATTGTATATTTTATAAGTTTCATTTTGTAATTTACATAGATGCTTTAAATATTTTTGGTAGTTTGAGTCAGAATTATCAAATCATAAATTGAATGAGACCATGCTGCTACTCCAAATCCTCTACACAAATACATAAGCCCAAGAATTATACCAGCGAAAAAACGTATCAAAAATAAATCAAAATAAAAATAATCTCCATATTCCCCAATAAAGTGAAATGCTGAAAAAATTCCAGCAGCAATTAATAATGAAATAAATTGTTTTAAATTTGAGGACCATTGAAATACAAAGCCTAAGATCTTATTGAGACATGAAAATAATAACACTCTAAAAAACAACTCTTCATAAATTCCTGCACCAATTGCAAGAGTTACTTGCTGAATAATTACATTACTATTAGGGTTCATTAAAAAGACATGTATATTTGCCATGAAGTAATATAATGCGATAGCCCAAAATAAGCTCTCAAACATCATTAATAATAAGTGATCTCCGATGATTTTAATACTACGCCAGTATTTTCTCTGAATAACAAAAACAATAAGAGATCCAATGAAAAATACAATCCCTATCCCATGCAGTCCAAATATGCCGAAATTTTCAAGAATCTGCCTCATAAGTGCGTCAGCGCCATTTCTCATTAATACTAGATCACTTTTTGAGCACAAGAAAATTCCTATTTCATAAATGATAAAAAGAGGGGCAGTAAATAATAAGCTGTATAATGGAGAACGACTAGACTCCCAATAATTCATTTAAATTTGATTATTTGTTATCCAATTGTAAGACCGCCAAAAGAGCCTCTTGAGGAATCTCGATTTTCCCAATCATTTTCATTCGTTTCTTCCCTTTTTTTTGTTTTTCCCATAGTTTACGCTTTCTTGTAATGTCACCGCCATAACACTTAGCAGTAACATTCTTCTTGAGGGCCCTAACAGTAGTTCTTGAAATTATTCTATTATTAAGGGATGCCTGAATTGCGACTTCAAACATTTGCTTTGGGATTAACTCTTTCAACTTACTACATAAAGCAACACCTCTGTGGTATGCATCGTTCGAGTGACAGATTGAAGATAAAGCATCTACTGGTTCTCCATGAATTAGGATGTCTAATTTTCTAAGGTTTGCCCCAGAAAACTCTTTTAGGTCGTAATCAAAAGAAGCATAACCACTCGAAATTGACTTTAGTTTATCATAAAAATCAAAAATGATCTCTCCTAGTGGTAATTCATAATAGATCTGGGCCTTATCTGTTGATAAATAATTTGTATTTTTGTAAATGCCCCTCTTTTTTTGGCATAAAGTCATTATACTGCCAATATATTTTTTGGGTGCAATTATTTCTGCTGAAACAACAGGTTCTAAAATTTCCTTAATGTCAGATAAATCAGGCATTTTTGCTGGTGTGTCAATCTTAATCTCAGTTCCATCATTTTTAATTATTTTGTAAACAACATTCGGGGTTGTGGTTACTAAATCAAGTCCAAATTCACGCTCCAATCTTTCTTGAATAATTTCCATATGAAGAAGACCCAAAAACCCACATCGAAAACCAAATCCTAATGCCTCACTTGTTTCTGGTACAAAATCTAGAGATGCGTCATTTAACTTAAGTTTTTCTAATGCTTGTCTAAGCTGATCGTAGTCGTCCGAATCTGCTGGATAAAGTCCACTAAAAACCATTGGTTTGATTTTTTTATATCCTGGCAATGGGTTCTCGGATCTGTTTTCTCTTACCGTTATTGTATCTCCGGGAGCAATATGATCCATATCACGAATGCTTGCAACAATATATCCCACATCTCCAGATTTCAGCTCTGGTGACTTTACTTTTTGCATAACAAAATGGCCTAATTCAGTAATTTCATATTCCTTATCATGAGAAAAAAATCTAGCATTCATTCCAGTTTTTATAACACCGTCGAATACCCTAACATAAGGAACGGCACCGCGATAATTATCATACATCGAGTCAAATATTAAAGCTCTTGGTGGAGAGTCGTCATTTTGAATGGGTGCAGGAATTGTATCTATTATAGAATTAAATATTTTTTTTATCCCAATCCCGGCTTTAGCACTAGCTTCAATGATATCTTCTTCTTTACACCCAATTAATTCCCTTATTTGATTCTTCACTTCAGTAACTCTTGCTGATTTTAAGTCCACTTTGTTTATGATGGGAATAATTGTCAGGTTATTCTCAATTGCAAGATAGGTGTTTGAAACAGTTTGGGCCTCAATCCCCTGTGCAGCATCAACCAGAAGCAAGGCGCCTTCGCATGCCGCAAGCGACCTAGAAACTTCATAGCTAAAATCAACATGTCCAGGAGTATCTATTAAGTTTAAAATATAATTATTATTATCAGAATGCAGATATTCCATTCTAATTGGGTGACTTTTAATTGTTATTCCCCTCTCACGCTCTAAATCCATGCTATCTAATACTTGATCTTTCATAATTTGTTTTGAAAGGGTGTTAGTTTCTTCAAGCAATCTATCTGCTAAAGTTGACTTCCCATGATCAATATGTGCAATGATGCAAAAATTTCTGATAAAAGATATTTTCATCAAGCGACCTACGCTTCGTTGGTGTTTTTAATTAAAATTTTAGAAATAAAGGACAAAATTAAAGATTATTTCGCATAGGTTCTTTGAGCTTTTAACAATCGTAAGTTAGCTCTTTTGTTATCACCATCTTGAATGAGCGAAACTATTCTAAGTGCTTCCAAAATAGGTATATTATAATTATCTGAATTTGTGTAGAAAGCATCTATGTGCATTACAATTATTTTTAAATTATATCCAACTTCAGAGGACAGGTACTCATCTGCTATATCATAAAATCTTTTTATGTAATATGGCTCGATCCAATTCTTATCATGAACATATTGTTTTCGGACTTCAACTTGATGATGGTTTTTGATTTTGTAGATAGCTGCATACGCCCCATTAACAAAGGCAACTTTTTCTTCAATTGTTTGATTTTCCCAAAATTTAACTGGTGTTTGTGAATAAATGTATGGACTTAGAATCAATAAATAAAATAGAAGTATTCTTATCATTACTTTAATTTACCTTTAAAATGATTAACAATGGGCACCCTACGCCCTGTCCCAAACGCTTTTATACTAACTCTTAACCCAATTGCAGACTGTCTTCTTTTGTACTCATGAAAACGAATTCGCTGATAAAGATCATTCACTAAGTTAGAATCAAAACCCTCATTTATTAAAGAAAAAGGTGATTTTTTATCCTCGATTATTGAATCAACCAATGGACTTATTAATTTGTAATCGAAGGGGTCAAACTGACCCTCATCTAACTCTGCTGATGGTAATTTTTCAATACAATTTAAAGGTATCCTTCTAGGACTTTTTTTATTGGCAAATTTCGATAGAGAATAAACTTGTGATTTACTTAAATCAGACAACACTGATAAACCTCCACTCATATCTCCATAAAGAGTGCAATAACCAAGAGCCAACTCTGTTTTATTGCCTGTCGTCAATACCATCCATCCAAATTTATTAGACATTGCCATTAATAAATTCCCTCTAATACGAGCTTGAATATTTTCTTCTGCTACATTTTTTTCTGTTCCTAAAAAGTGTTCATGTAATTGAATCTCGTAAGATTCAACTAAACTATTTATGGGTATGACACGAAAATCTATATTCAGATTTTTAGCTAATTTTTTTGCATCATTTATGCTATGATTACTTGAATATTTCGAGGGCATAGAAATACCATGTACATTTTTAGATCCTAAGGCATCTGTGGCTATACATGCAGTTAAAGTGCTGTCAATTCCTCCAGAAAGGCCAATAACTGCTTCCTTGGTTCCAGTTTTATTAAAATAGTCTTTTACCCCCAAGCATAATGCACCATAAATTTTTTCATTATCATCGCACACAAAAAAGTTCATACTAGAATTTTTATTTATATCAGTAATTAATAATTGTTCATTGAAAGCCTCTCCTTGGTTTATTAAGTTTCCTTTATTATCAAAGCAAAGAGACTCACCATCAAATATCAATTCATCTTGACCTCCAACAAGGTTGCAATAAACAAAAGGTAAACCAGTCTCTTGAACCTTTTTTTTAATTAGTTTAACCCTATCATGTATTCGGCCAAGGCTAAAGGGTGATGCTGAGATATTAATTATCATTTCAGCCCCATATTCTTTTTGAATTCCACTAACATTTTTTTCGTAATTGAAGTCCCATAGATCTTCACAAATTTGAATTCCAGCTTTTATGAAGGTATCATTTACAGGAACTTCCCAAACACTTGGTTCTTTACCTGGGGTGAAGTATCTGTCTTCATCAAAAACATCATAAGTAGGCAAAAGAATTTTATCAGCATATCCCTGAATTTTACCATCATAGCATAGAGCAGCAGAATTAAATATTTTACCTTTCTCTTTTCTGACAAATCCAAGAATAATTGGGATTGTTGACACCAAAGATATTTCATTTAATACTCTTAGGTTTTCACTTATAAAACCATCTTCCCATAATAGGTCTTGAGGCGGATAACCAGTTATGACTAGTTCTGGAAAAATTGCAAGATCAAGTTTTTGGTAAATACACCTTTCATAGTATTCGAGGATTAGCCTTTTATTGCCCTCAAAGGAACCAACAGTCGCATTAATTTGACATAAACCTAGTTTCATTGGAAAAGTTTAACCTATTATATAATTCAATTAATTATCAAACACAATTTATAGATAGAATTGAATGCTAATTAAAAAAAATAATTTGATTTAGTATTGATCTTAATTTTTGACAGACAGGTTCTATGATCTCAGAAAAATACATCAATCTATCTTTTTCTGAAAACATACTTTTTCTAGGATATTTTTAATTTGCTCATAATTTTCTGGATTCATCTCACTTTTTACTTTCAAAGTATTTTAACCTAACACGGTTTATTTAATTGCTTTTCGAATGCAATTTCATCAAAGCCTCATGGTCACCTGCAATAGCAATTCCTGCATCACCGTTGTATGTTAATAAGGCATTTCCTACTGCTCCAATTCCTATTGCAACTGGAATCGAAAGAAACTTGTTGCCACTGCGATAATCCTCTTCAGGCAATATTCCAATCACGAATCCGTTTTTATTTCTTACACCCTCTGAAATAGCGTCCACGACTTTTTCCCTCATCCACAAAATATCAAATATTTTTTTCTAACGTTCTTCCTATTTTAATAATTTTTTCATGCAATTAATCTTGGACTGCTCTAACACCAAATACAGAAATTTTTGTTTTAAATTTCACTTAGGGTTCCAATCGCGATAATGTTCTCGGGAAAGGTATCGTTTCTCTTATGTGGCTGGTGCCGCAAATCCATGCTACAGTGCGTTCGAGACCTAATCCGAATCCTGAATGCGGTACAGAGCCATATTTCCTTAAATCTAAATACCATTGAAATGGTTTAATAGGTAGGTCATGGTGGCTAATTCGTTTTATTAACAAATCTAAATCATCTTCACGCTGGCCACCTCCAATTAATTCTCCATAACCCTCAGGAGCAATCATGTCCATCCCCAAAGCTAAATTTGAATTTTTTGAATCTCTTTTCATGTAGAAAGCCTTTATTTCTGCAGGCCAATGATGTATAAATACAGGCTTTTGATATTGCTCTGAAATAATCGTCTCTTCCGAGGCACCAAAATCAGATCCATAACTAAAATCAGAGCCTTTATCATTTAATAGTTTAGCTGCTTCTTCATATGTTATTCGCGGAAAAGGAGATGTTATATTTTGAAGAATAGAGGTATCCCTTTTTAAAATATCCAAATCAGATTTGCTATTTTCCAAAACATATGAAATTATGTAGCACACCAGTTTTTCTGCCCAATTCATATTTTCATTTAAATTACAATAAGCAATTTCAGGCTCTACCATCCAAAACTCAGTTAAATGTCTTCTAGTTTTTGATTTTTCTGCTCTGAATGTTGGACCAAAACAATAAGTTTTACCAAAAGCCATTGCGGCTGCCTCTTGATATAATTGTCCACTTTGTGTAAGGTATGCAGAACGTTCAAAATAGTCAACTTCAAAAAGTGTAGTTGTACCCTCTACGGCATTTCCAGTAAAAATAGGCGAATCAATTAATGTAAACTCATTATCATCAAAAAAATCTCTAATAGCTCGTATAACCTTGTGCCTTATTCTCATTATTGCATTTTGCCTTTTTGATCTCAACCATAAATGCCTATTAGTCATTAAAAAATCTGTGCCATGTTCTTTATGCGAGATTGGATACTCTTCAACTACAGAATTAACAATAGTAATATTATTTATTGAAACTTCATACCCACCTACAGATCTACTCTCTTTACGAACTAAACCTGATATTATTACAGAATCTTCCTGATTAATTTTTTGCTCTAGTTCGAATATTTTGGAATCTACCTCATTTTTTACTACAACTCCCTGCAATAGACCAGTTCCATCGCGAATAATTAGAAACCAAACCTTGCCTATCGAGCGAACTGAATATACCCAGCCCTTTATTTCTATAATTTTCCCTTTATACTTCTCAATGTTCTGAATGTTTACAGTTTCCATCTTCAAATTTCCTTTTTTACCATGTAGTCAAAATATCATTTAAAATATCTTCTGCAATTTTACTAACTGCTACCTTAGTTGCAAAAGCCCTAGGTTCACCAAATTCATCATCATCATCAGCATCAATTTTCCCATCATTATCATTATCAATTCCATCTGAACTTATATCTCCGCTAATTCCGTAGGCTCCAAAACCTGAGTAGTTTCCGTCGATTAGATTCTTTTGATTTTTAACATCATACCATTTAAATCTGATATCGATTTTGAACCGATACTCTGAAACTGACTCTTTTTTACTGTAAGTATAAGGTCCTTCGTGAACCTTTTTTACTATACCTTTTAGCACAGAGTGAGCATTAGATTCATCTGTTATTTTTAAGAATCCCTCTTCATTAAAACTTTTTAGTAACCCATCGGTAATATCTTCGGAAATACCAAACTCTGAAGTCTCATTTTCGATTAATGGTATTGCAATTGTTTTGATATGTGGAGGTATTGATCCCGACATGGAATAAAAACCGCAAGAACAAAAAATAAATATTGTAAAACATTGTATCATTCTAATTAATAATTTCATATCAAACCGATCTTTTTATTTTTGGCTCTATACCAAACTCTTCAATTTTACGATATAAAGTACGCTCGCTCATACCAAGCGACTTTGCAGTTTTTCTTCTATTGTGGTTGAAAAACCTTAATGTTCTTCTTATTGCCTCTTCCTCAAGATTGCTTATTCGCATATCACCGATCGCATCATCTCTAATTAAACGTTGTCCATCTTCAGTAATTTCCATAGATTTTTCTGGTATATCTATTTTCGGTGAGACACTACCCATTATGGGGAAAGAGTTCCCCAATACTGCAGTTTTTGAATCCCCAATAATTAATTTTTGTATAATTTCTGTATCTTGTTTTAAGAGGAATAATTGTCTTAAGATCAAATCAATTTCCGCCTTATCTGTATTTTTGTTTACCAAAACTGGTAAAGCTATATTTTCTTTTTCATTAATAAAATTACCAACTAGCTGTTTTTCAATCATTTTGGAATCTATTCTTTGACCTTTTTCGAGAACTAAAATTTTCTCTATAAAATTTTTCAACTCTCTTACATTCCCGGGCCAACTATATTGTTTTAATTTTCTTATTGCATCAGGCACAAAACCACGATAAACCAAATCATTTGACCTAGTAAACTCTAGAGCAAATCTCTCAACAAGTAAGTTAATATCTTCTTTCCTATCTCTAAGTGCAGGGATATCAATAGAAACGGTTTTTAATCTATAGTAAAGATCTTCACGAAAAATTCCCTTTCTTACTAAGTCTTCAAGGTTTTTATTTGTAGCGGCAATAATTCTAACATCTGTATACCTTGTTTGGGCTTCCCCCACTCTCATATATTCACCACTCTCAAGAACTCTAAGCAACTTAACTTGAATTTCTAGGGGAGTCTCACCAATCTCATCAAGAAAAATGGTTCCTAAATTTGCTTCCTCAAAATATCCTTTTCTATTGTCCATTGCACCTGTGAATGATCCTTTTTTGTGGCCGAAAAGCTCACTTTCAATAATTCCCTCAGGTATTGCACCGCAATTAACTACCACCATCGGTTTATGGCTTCTTTTACTGGCTTTTTGTATTGCTTTGGCAACTACTTCTTTTCCAGATCCTGACTCACCACTTACAAAAACAGAAATATCTATACTAGCAACCTGTAAAATCATTTCAAGTATCCGTCTAATGCCAGTAGACGAACCAATTATACCAGATTGTCTTTGCAATTTATCTATTTCAGTTAACATAAAATCTCCTCGCTGATTTATTTTTTGTAAATATTCCAAGTTGTTTTTATCAGGGTTTCTAAATCGGAGTATCTTGGTTTCCATTTTAACTCTTTTTGAGACCTTATCGATTTAGAAATAATTATATCAGCATCTCCTTCTCTACGGTCTGTAATAATATATTTAATTTTATTTTTCGAAATCTTTTCAGTTTCTTTAATTACATCCAAAACAGAATGTCCTATACCTGTCGCCAGATTGATTATTAAGTTATTATTTGATTTAATTAAATAATTCAAAGCTTTTAAATGCGCTGTAGCCAAGTCATTTACATGGATATAATCACGAACTCCTGTTCCATCTTTTGTCTTATAATCATTACCAAATACAAACAATTTTTTTCTAATTCCCGTTGCTGCCTCCATAATAGCTGGAATGAGATTTTGAGGGTTATTTTCTTTACCTTTAATTCTACCATTAATATCATAACCCGCAGCATTAAAATACCTTAATGAAGCATAATTGATATTTTTCAAGCGATTAAACCAAATTAAATTTGTTTCTATTTGCAGTTTTGTCTCACCGTAATAATTTATTGGTATAGTTGGGTGATTCTCATCAAGGGGTATATATTGTGGCAAACCATAAACTGCTGCACTTGACGAAAAAACAAAATTATTTATATTATTTTTACAACACGCAAGCAACAAATTATAAGACCCCATGAGATTGTTAATTATATATTTCTCGGGATATAGCATTGATTCACCCGCAGCTTTACTAGCAGCCAAGTGAATAACACCATCAAATCTATTTTTCATAACTTTCTCTAGATCACTTTTAATTAATGTGCTCCCTCTGAAAAATTTAGCCCTCGTATCAATATTATTTTCGTTTCCAGTTGATAAATCATCAAATATAGTTACCCTATTTCCCTTGTCAATTAACTCATGTACAACATGGGATCCTATATACCCCGCACCGCCGGTTACAAGAATATTCATTTAGAACTCTGACCTAAAGAATCTTCAAACTGTATAATTTCATCACGAATGCTAGCAGCCATTTCAAATTCCATATTTTCAGCATATTTTTTCATGGATTTTTTCAATTCAGATAGTATTGCTTTCTTATCATTTTTCGACATTTCTTCTAAATTATAATCTGGTATGTATTTTATTTTTTTATGCTCCGCGGAATCAGCTACTGAAGTTGAAACCATAATTTCATCCAACGACTTATGAACGGTAGTCGGCTCTATTTTGTGGTCTTTATTGTAGGCACTCTGTACATGTCTCCTTCTATCTGATTCCTCGATTATGTAAGTCATTGATTCTGTTTTTTTATCACCGTATAAGATTACTAGGCCATCAACGTTACGAGCAGCTCTTCCGGCAACTTGCATAAGTGAACTTTTTGAACGCAAGAATCCTTCTTTATCAGCATCTAGTACTGCCACTAGACTTACTTCTGGCAAATCCAGCCCTTCCCTTAGTAGATTGATCCCAACAAGGACATCAAACTCTCCCAGCCTTAAATCCCTTAAAATCTTTACCCTTTCTAAAGTGTCAATATCAGAATGTAAATACCGGACTTTAATTTGTAACCCTTTCATATAGTCTGTCAAATCTTCCGCCATACGCTTTGTTAGAGTAGTTACAAGCGTCCTTTCATTTTTATTTGATCTCACCCTTATCTCCTCAACTAAATTATCAATTTGGCCAACTGTTTTACGTATTTCAACTATGGGATCTAACAAGCCAGTTGGTCTTATTATTTGTTCAACAATGCTTCCTCCTGAGAGTTCTAATTCACGATAAGAGGGTGTGGCTGATGTAAAGATTATTTGGTTCTGGGAATTAAAAAATTCATCATATTTGAGTGGCCTGTTATCCAATGCGCTTGGTAATCTAAATCCATGTTCAACTAAAGTTTTTTTCCTCGCTCTATCACCATTATACATCGCTTGAATTTGTGGAAGTGTTACATGGCTTTCATCTAGGATTGTAAGAAAGTTGTCTGGAAAAAAATCAATCAAAGTGAAAGGCTTTTCTCCTGGTTTTCGCTTAGAAAATATACGGGAATAATTTTCAATACCAGAGCAATAACCCAATTCAATCATCATCTCAATATCAAAATTAGTTCTTTGTTCTAATCTTTGCGCCTCCAATAATTTGCTATTTTTTCTTAATTCTTCTAGCCTATTTGTCAATTCATTACGTATTTCTTTTACAACTTGTAAAACTGTTTCTTTGTCTGTTATAAAATGTTTTGCAGGAAAAATTGCAATTGAATCAACTGACTCCTTTACCTCCCCACTTATAGAGTTAAATCGTTCTATGGACTCAATTTCTGAGCCAAATAGATCTATACGAATACAATTATCATCATATGCAGGATAAACCTCAACGATATCTCCTCTCACCCGAAAATTACCTCTTTCGAGAACCTGATCATTGCGCAAGTAATGAATATTTATTAATCTGAAAAGTAATTCTCTTCTGTTTATAGTTTCTCCCTTTTTTAATATGACGGTTCCTTTTTTATACTCCTCAGGAGAACCAATACCGTAAATACAGGAAACAGAACTAATTACAATTACATCTTTTCTAGCCATTAGGGAGCTGGTGGTGTTAAGTCTCAATTTATCGATATCTTCATTTATTGAGGCATCTTTTTCAATAAACGTATCAGTGACAGGTAAATATGCTTCAGGTTGATAATAATCATAATAGCTAATAAAATATTCCACAGCATTTTTTGGAAAAAGCTGTTTAAACTCTCCGTATAGCTGGGCAGCAAGAGTTTTATTGTGAGACATCACTAAAGTAGGTCTGTTTACTTTTTCTATTACGTTGGCCATTGTAAATGTTTTTCCCGATCCCGTTACACCCAATAAAGTTTGGTACTCCTGTCCATCATTTAAACCAGAGACCAAATCATCGATTGCATTGGGCTGATCTCCTTTTGGGATAAAATCTGATTCTATTTTAAAATCTGCCATATTGGCTAATTTACATATTATTTTCGTCGATGGTCAATGGCACACATTAATTATCTAATTAAATATCAGAAATAATGAATTATGAAAGCGAATTAGCGATTAAACAAATTTTTTCGCAAATATTCAAAGGAATGCCTGTTACATCTCTAATTTGATCGGGATTATTTTTTGAGATAGTTGCAGGACCATCAAAATTATTCAATAATGTTCGCAATCTTTTATTACCCATACCAGGTATATCCAAAAAAATTGAGTTGATAGTTTTTTTTATTCTTTTTTGTCTTTGATATTTAATCGCAAAGCGGTGCACTTCATCTCTTATTTTCCTTAACAAGAAGAGGCCAGGACTCTGCTTATCGATATTTTGAGGTTCTGAATTACCAAGAACAAAAACTTCCTCTAATCTTTTTGCCAGTCCGATGATAGGTATATAATCCAAACCAAGTTCCCTCAGTGCTGAAAATGCCATATTCAACTGCCCCTTACCTCCATCAATTAAAATTAAATCTGGAAAAGAATGATTTTCATTTTTTAATCTTGAGTAACGACGATATACTATTTCGCGAATTGAAGAGAAGTCGTCAATTCCTGAAACAGTTTTTATTTTAAATTTTCTATATTGATTCTTTACTGGTTTACCATCAAAAAAATACACCATTGCCCCAACTGTGTTTGTACCTCCTAAGTGAGAAATATCAAATGCTTCAATGCGTCTTGGGGCTATGTCTAAATTTAAATCACTTTGCAATTTATTAAGTATTTTAGGTATTTGTTCTTTTCTTTTTTCTCTTCTTATAATCCACTCTCCAAGCAATAATTCAGCATTCTGTTCAACAATTCTAATTTCTTTTGCTTTATCTCCAATTTGAGGGTATTGAAATTTTATGGCTCTTTTATTTTTATCTCTAAACCATATTTTTAAATCTCTTTCATCTGAGGGAACAATAGAAAGTGATATTTCATCTGGCATTAAATCACTGTTCATATAAAAGTTTGTTATCACTGATTTCATAATTTTTGATTTTTGGGAATCAACATTTTTCAATTTAATTTTTTCTCGGCTTAATATTGTTCCCATTCTAATTCTAAAAATTATTGCTATCCCTAGATGCTCTTTAGATGCAAACGCAATAACATCTCTATTTGCAAAATCGGAGGTTATTTGTACCTGCCTTTCCTTAAATGAATTAATTGCATTTAATTGGTCGCGATAAATAACGGCTTCTTCAAATCGTAATTTTTTCGATAAAATATTAATTCTTCTTGTTATATGATTTTTTATTTCTGACGTATCTCCTTTTATAAATTTAATTACCTGATTAATCATAATGTTATACTTTAGTTTTGAAACTAGACCTTCGCATGGACCCTGACATTTTTTAATATGATAATCCAGGCATATTTTAATCGATTTGTAATTTATTGTGTTTTCATCTATGTAGTAGCTGCAACTTCGGATTGGAAACACTTTGTGAAGTACTTTTAAAATTATTCGCAAACTACGAGCGTCTGTAAAAGGCCCGAAATAGTTAGAACCATCTTTTATTACTTTTCGAGTTAATAAAACTTGCGGATATGGCTCGTTAGTTATTCTGATGTATGGGTAGGTCTTATCATCCTTCATCAAAATATTGTACCTTGGAGAATTAATTTTTATCAAATTAGCCTCCGTTAACAATGCTTCTACTTCGCTTCTTAAAACAATCCAATCAAAATTATAAATATGATTAATCATTGTTGTATTTTTTGGCGTTTGCTTATCTGAGCTTTGAAAATAGCTTCTTATTCTATTTCGAAGATTTTTTGCTTTGCCAATATAAATAATTTTACCATTTTTGTTGAAAAATTGATATACTCCAGGTGCAGTCGGGATTTGTGGAATTTTTTCTTTTACTATATGTTCCATCTCTTTTTATAAAGTTTTTTTGTTCAAAAAAATATATATTTTTGCACTGTAATTATATTTTTATTTATAGCAAATCATGTTTTTCAATTAAGGTATTAGTCCCTAATCCATTTCCATCGGGAAGTACTAATTTCCCATTTCTTACTTTCAGTCCACTGTATGGATCATTTTCAATAAGAAGGTTACCATCTAAATCGACTTTATCAACATCACCTGAAAGATGTGCAGCTGCAGTTACTGAAACTGAGGACTCAACCATACAGCCCATCATTACCTTTAATTTATATAATTTAGCTACTTCAATCATTCGTTTGGCCTCGTCCAAAGAGCCACACTTCATCAACTTAATATTTATTCCATCGAAGGCATGAGCAATTAGATTAATATCACTTGATTTTATAGAATTTTCATCTGCATAAATATCTAAGGGAGAATGCTTTTTTAGTTTTGCAGTTTGATTTAATTTATTTGAAGGAAATGGCTGTTCGATGAACTCTACATTCAGGTCAGCAAGCCACTTGCTAAAACTTATTGCGCTTTCTAATTGCCACCCTTCATTTGCATCTACTCTTACTAGTTTATCTGTGTGCCTTCTTATTTCATTAATTATTTCTTTATCATCGTGAGGAGTACCAAGTTTAACTTTTAAAATTCTGTATGGTTCAGCTTCCTCAACTTTTTGACCAATTTCATCCAAATCACCAATAGCAATTGTAAAGCTGGTATATGGCATTTTGTCGATATTGACATTTAGTAGGGCGTGAACAGGTGATTTTTGTTTTTTTCCCCACCAATCCCAAATCGCCATATTAAATGCAGCACTTAATGCCTTGATTCCATCTAGTTGGGAGGAAATGTGTTGCCATATTTGATCTTTGCTAGAAAAATCTTTAGGAAGGGTTATTCCTTTTTTAAGAATAGTTTCAATTTGGATTATCGACTCACCATATCTAGATGATGGGGCAGCTTCACCTCGACCAATTATATCACCATCAACCAAATAAACATATAATATATCATACCATTTGTTTGCACTTCTTGATATTCCAAAGGAATGTTTTAAGCGAATTCGGTATTTGCCATATTTTATTTTCACCTGGGAAAATAATATCTACCCACTAAAGACATCAAACTATATTTTTAGTTTAGCCAAAAAAAATTGGTTCTCTTTTTTTGCAAAGGCGGATAATCCTTTTTTTGTTTCATTAGTGTCAAATAGTTTACTAAGGATTTCAGCTTCTTTTTATAACTAATCTTTGGGTTCAAGGTTAAAAGAATTGTTTATAGTTTTTATTGAATACTTTATAGACGAAGGTGAGTTTTTCAAAATAATTTTTGCAAATTTAATAGTCCTATATAGTAAAATTTTTGATGGGAAACTTTATTCACTAATCCAATTCTGAATGCTTTTTCTGTATTAATTATTGCTCCTGAAATTATTCTTTCGTGTGCGATACCAACATCAACAACCTTCTTAATCGCTGTGTGCCACCACAACCGGGAATAATATCCAGTCTAACTTCAAGTTGAGCAAACTTTGAATTTTCACTTGCAAATCTTATTTGTCATGATACGGCTACTTCGTATCCACCACCTAGAACAAATCCATTTACAAATGCAATAATTGGTTTTAGCGAATTTTTAATATTACTAATTAGCTTCTGACCTACATTTCCAAACTTAAGAAGTTTTTTGGAATCTAGATTTTGAATGTACTTTATATCAGCCCCAGCAATTAACGATTTCAGTTCTACATCAGTAAGGATTATTAGCTTAATTTTTTCATTTAAAATAAATTCATTAAGAACTGTGTTTATTTCTTTAATTAGTTATGGGTATAGTCAGTTTCAGTAATTAAAACCTTTTAAAGTTATTATTCGAATATTTTGTTCAAATATTTTTTTTTAATCATAGAGTTGTCATTTCCAGAAGGTTCTGCTGAATAATATCAAAATTGTAAAGATTTCAAGCCTACCCAATAACATGCAGAAAATCATTACCCATTTACCAGGTGAAGAAAGTAAAGCATAATTATCAGTTGGCCCAAAATCACCTAACCCAGGACCAATGTTTCCCATGCCTGAAGCTGCTGCGCCTAATGCAGTTACCATATCTAGACCTGTTGCCGATAGCAATAATGCCGCGATTGCAAAGGCACTCACATAAAAAAAGAAAAAACCAATCGTATTTCGTATAATATCATCATCTATGTATTTCTTACCAATTCTTATTGGGATTAATGCTCGTGTATGAAGCATACGACGGATTTCTGTGAGGGCAAATTTGAATAGAAGCATGATTCGAACAATTTTCATACCCCCCGTTGTCGATCCGCCCATTCCGCCAATGAACATCATAAAGAATAAAATAAATTGAGCAAAATATGACCAAAGTTCATAATCTGCAGTTGTATAACCCGTGCCAGTTAAAATTGCTAAAGTTTGAAAAAGTGATTCGCGAAAATGCTTTTCTGTCCACTCATTAACATTTGTTGAAATATTTACAAAGATAAGAGCTGAAACAAAAAATATTATACCTAAAAAACTTAAAAATTCTTTATCTTGAAAATATGATTTTACATTCCCCCTAAGGGCATGAAAATGTAAAGAAAAATTGATACCAGCTAAAAACATGAAAAAAATAATTATGTATTGTGTTGCAAAACTATCATAATACCCAACAGATGCATTTTTAGTTGAAAATCCTCCTGTCGGCATTGTAGTAAAGGAGTGACATATAGAATCAAATAATGACATCCCGCTAACAAACAGGCAAAGAAATTGCACCGCAGTAAAACCAAAATATACCATCCATAATAATTTAGCAGTCTCTCTAACTCTTGGGGTGATTTTGTCCGCCACAGGCCCGGGAACCTCAGCTTTAAATAATTGAACTCCACCCACACCTAGTAAAGGCAAAATCGCTATATAAAATACCACGATACCCATACCGCCAATCCATTGTAGAAAAGATCTCCAAAATAAGATTCCATGGGGGAGGCTCTCTATTCCATTTGGTAAGTTTGGTAATGTTTGTGAATTCCCAATAATTGTTGCTCCAGTTGTTGTTACACCTGACATTGCTTCAAAAAATGCATCAGTTATATTTGGTATGGCTCCGGAAATATAGAAAGGTAAAGATCCAATAATTGCGGTGCTTAACCAAGAAAAGGTAACTATTACAAACCCATCTCTATTTGTAAGGGAACGGTTATTTCTTGTTATGTACCAAGCAGGTAAACCAAGAAAAATACACATGGATGAAGAAATACTAAAAGCCCGCCAATCACTCTCACCATAAATTATGGAAATAATGATTGGAAAAATCATTGCAAATCCCAAAATGGTAAGAAGCGCCCCGAGAATATTTAAGAGGGCCCTAAGGTTCATGCCATGAATAGTTTCTTTAGTTTGGGTATTGTATTAGCTTTTGCAAAAACAAGAGCAATATCATCATCTGAAAGTATGGACTCTCCGTTTGCGATTTTAATTTTTCCATGATGATTAATCATACCAATAATGCTGTCTTCGGGTATTGGCAAATCTCGAATAGGTTTTTTTGTAATAGGACTTCCATATTCAGGCTGAAATTCCATTACATCTACATCAATTTCATCGAAAGTTGCAATTGGTACTTCGGATTCATCACTATGCAATTGTTGAAGGATTGCATTAACCGTAGATAAATTTTTACTTATAACAGCACCTGCACCGATTTCTTGTATTGTAGGTATAAATTCAGTGGTCACAACATGAATGATACTTTGTTTTGCCCCAAGATGCTTTGCTAAAAGTCCAGAAATCAAATTAGTTTTTTCATTCTCGGTAACTGCAATAAAGCTATCGACCTCTTGAATATTTTCTGATTTTAAAAATTCTATATCGGTTCCATCTCCATAAATCACCATAACATCCTCAATTTGATGTGAAATGTGTCCAGCTTTGGAACGATCATAATCAACAAGACGAACTTGAATATCTTCAGCATGTAATTCTTTTGATAATGCCCTACCCATCTTTGATCCTCCAACAATCATTACCTTTTTCACAGAAGTGATTTTTTTCTCAAGTAAGTTGAGTAAGTCTTTTAGTTGAGATGATTTGAGAACAAAATAGGCTATATCTCCTTCTTTAAAGTAAAAATTGGCCTTTGGAATTATGGTTTTTTGTCCCCGCAATACAGCTATAACAGCAAATCGAAAGTGTTCATTTTCGATACAGATTTGAGAAATTGTCTTATCCATAATATTAACTGATTTTTTTGTAATGTTAATTCCTAACATTTTCAACTTTCCTGCCTCAAATTCCATTGCTTGAACTGCATAAGGATGATGAACTAATCTTGCTATTTCCGTGGCGGCAGCCTTTTCTGGATGAATCACAATATCTACACCAAACTTTTCTGGGCGAATAATTGAGCCTTTTGAAGTATATTGTTGGTTGCGCAACCTGGCGATTATTTTTCCCGCACCAAGCTCGTGTGCTTGTTGAGCTGCAATTAAGTTAACTTCATCAATTCGGGTGCAACAAACTACATAATTTGCATTACCTATATCAGCTTTTAGGAGAGTCTCTGGACTTGCTCCATTCCCATTCACAACAATTACATCAATGCTTTCAGAAGCTCTTTTACATTTTGAGGGATCAATATCAATTACTGTGATATCATAATCCTCTTCACTTAGAGCTTTAGCGACATGAAACCCTACTTCTCCGCCTCCAATTATCACTACTTTCATTTTAGTCTATAAATAAATTCTATATTAAAAAGTTACGTTATTTTAGTAAAAAAAAAAGTAAATAATTGTTATGATGAAACTCTTTGGATATTAGCACCAAGCTTGGAAAACTTCTCTTCAATATTTTCATAACCTCGGTCTATGTGATATACCCTATTTACCTCAGTGATACCATCGGCAAAAAGTCCACCCAAAATTAATGAAGCGCTTGCTCTTATATCTGTGGACATGACTGGGGCACCAATTAAATTTGAAACTCCTTTTATAATCGCCTTATTTTTTTCTACCTTTATATCTGCTCCAAGTCTATTTAATTCAGGGACATGATTAAAACGATCATGATATACTGTGTCCGTAAGTTCTGAGAAGCCATTAGATAACGCCATCATAACCATCCATTGCGCCTGTAAATCTGTTGGGAAAGCAGGATATACATCTGTAATTATATTTTTTGGGATAATATTTTTTGATGGAAATATTGTTATGCTTTTTTCACTTAATCTGAAACTACAACCTACTTCCCTTAATGATTTTATTACTTCATTTAAATGCGACTCATTTATATCAGTTAGAGTAATTTGACCTAAAACAGCGCCAGCGATCAAAAAAGTTCCAGCTTCGATCCTATCTGGAATAACTTCAATATCTCTAGCTGTCAGACTTTTTACACCATCAATAGTAATATTTTTAGTCCCAAAACCACTTATTTTAGCACCCATAGAATTTAAAAATTCACATAACTGAACAATTTCAGGTTCGCAAGAAGAATTATTAATAATAGTAGTTCCAGACGCCATACTAGCGGCCATTAAGGTGTTCCCTGTTGCCCCAACAGATGGATACTTAAATTTTATTTTTGTACCAACTAAGTTATTTGATTTTGCAACAATATATCCTTTTTCTAGTTCAATTTTGGCACCTAGCTTTTCCAAAGCCATTAAATGAAAATCTACAGGTCTAGGACCCCATGCACAACCTCCAGGCAAACTAACTTTAACCTCCCCAAATCTTGCCAGCAAAGGTCCTAGAACATAGAAAGAAGCTCTCATGGTTTTAACCAATTCATAAGGTGCGACTGGATTATTTACTTTTGAGCCATCTACAACTAAGGTACCATCAGTAAACTTACAATCCGCACCGATAATTTCCATCAAACGAATCATTGTTCTTACATCACGCAAATCAGGAACTCTAGTTATTGTAGATTTTCCATTAACCATCAGAGTCGCAGCCATCAATGGAAGTACAGCATTTTTTGCCCCACTAATGCTGACATTGCCACTTAATGTTTTTTGACCTTCAATTATTATTTTATCCATTACACTCCTAAAATTTCGGAACTGACAAATAAATTTTTAATTACTTGCCTGCTATTTTCTTGGGTTAAATAATTAGCTGTAACTTTAGTTCCTTCATTTTTTACTTTTTTAACAATATGCAAATGATTATCTGCTTTAACTGCGATTTGAGATAAATGAGTAATGCAAAAAATTTGTTTTGTTTTTGAAAGGTTTACCAATTGCTTAGCTACGCTTTCAGCTGACTTACCTGAAATACCAGCATCAATCTCATCGAACACTAATGTTTCAACAGGGTCTAAATCTTGAAAAACAGACTTTATGGCAAGCATAACTCTAGAAATTTCTCCGCCTGATGCAATAGATGATAGCGGTTTTGTTGCTTCTCCTTTGTTTGCAGATAAATAAAATTCTACTTGATCAATACCCAGTGGTCCATCTTTGATTAGTTGGTTTTTAAAAGACATAAAACCTTCTGTGACATCAGATTGAGTTATATTAATTTGAAATTTTGAATTCAGAAAGTTAAGATTGCTCATCGCCAAATCTATTTTCTTTTCTAGATCTTTAGATCTCTTTTTCCGTTTATGATGTAACTCTAATGCTAGTTTTGAATAACTTGACTCTAGTGCGATTATACGATCATCAATTTCTTTTTCGGATGAAAATTTATTCTTTATTGATCTAATTTCAACTTCAATCTTTTCACGATGCTCCAGTACCGATTCAATGGATCCCCCGTATTTTCTTTTCAAAGTCTCAATTGCACTTATGCGCGACTCTATCGCAGTTATTTCTTCTTCATTAATATCAGAATCTGATAGCAATACACCAATCTCAGAACCAGCTTCTTCCAGATTTACCAATGTATTGCTTAATAAAGAAAATAAATTATCTAATTTTTTATCATACAAAGATAAGTTTTCAACTTTTTTTAATAGGCGATTTAAATTTTCAATCGTACCATTTTCATCAATAATGTAATGATTGTGAAGATCGTCAAGGACCATCATAATATCATTTGCCTTTGAAATTCTTTTGTAATCTTTATTTAACTTTATATCCTCTCCTATTTTTGGCGTGACTGAATCAATTTCATTTATTTGAAAATTTAACAACTCTAAACGGCTATTTTTTTCAGAGGAATGTTCCTTGATTTCCTGCCTGTTCTTTTTTTGCGCAATCAGCTTATAATATAAATCTTTGATCATTTGTACTTTTTTTAATGTTTTACAATAACTGTCAAGGTAGTTGATATGATTTTTCACATTCATAATGAATTGCTGCTGGTGCTGTCCGTGGAAATCAACAAAGGTCTCGGTGTGTTTTTTTATTGCTATCAACGGAACTGGCTCATCGTTGTAAAAGGATTTACTGCGCCCATTAGCAAACAGAATTCGACGGAAGTTTTTATTATTTAATTCCGTTTCGACCACTGCTCGCTTAAAGCCATTCCGAACTAGTATTTTATCAGCTTTTCCACCCAGTGAAAAATTTAATGCATCCATTACAATGGTTTTACCAGAACCTGTCTCACCAGTAATCACAGTCAAACCGGGAAGTAAATCTATATCTAGCTCATCAATAATCGCAAAATTTTTAATATGTAGATGCTTAATCATTAATCTTTTTATTAAAAAAGTGATATGCCTTTAATCCTAAAATTACACCAATTGCATCCGCAATTACATCAAAAGCATTTGGAAACCTACCAGGAATCATTGACTGATAAATTTCATCAAATATACCGAAACATAAGCCCCCGATAGATATAATAAGGAAAGGTCTTTTGAAACTTCTGTAGTATGATCTATATGCTAGAACCCCAAGTAAACTATACTCAATTATATGGTAAATTTTATCCTCCCACCCTAAAGAAAACCAACTTTTAGGCATAGAATTTCCTGGTATGCTAGAGACCAAAAGTATTATTAAAAGGTAAACATATAAAAATATTTTATCCCTTTTCATATGAAGCTATCACTCTGGGTATAAGTTCTAAAAGATCTGAAGCAATCTGTCCTCGGTATCCTTTTTTATTTACGAGGCAGTCTGACGCTTTCCCGTGAATAAAGGCACCCAAAATAGTAGCAAGTTGGGGATTGACTCCACCAGACAAAAACCCAGCAATGACTCCTGTCAAAACATCTCCTGTTCCTGCAGTAGATAGTCCAGGATTTCCGGAAATATTCATAATTGCACTTTTTTTGTAAAACGTACAAGACGGTACATGTTTTACAAACGCAACATGAGGAAAATTAACCATAAAATCAGATATGATAGTGGTATAATTGTTTATTATTTCTTTTACCTCTATCCCTGTAATTAATGAGAGTTCTCCTAAATGCGGTGTAATAATTAATGGTTCTTTACGTTGAATTAGTGATTTAGTATCATTAGCAAATGGATAAAGACCATCCGCATCCAAAATTATAGGTTTTTTTACTTTTTTAATTAAGGCACGCACTAAACTTTGAGTAGTAGTCTCTCTTCCAAGTCCTGGCCCAATAATTAAAACATCTGCCCAAGAACTTTTATCTAAAATTTTATCAAAATGGTTTTTTTGCAGATAACCTAATCCTTTATCTGGTAATGGTAAGGATATTCCTTCGATAATATTTGATTCAAAAATATTATTTATTGTCTTTGGAATAGCTGTAATTGTCATACCCGCGCCTGATTTTAGAACAGCTAATGTCGATAACATTGCTGCACCTGACATCCCAAGTGAACCCGCTATGATAAGAACTTTTCCTTGATTGAATTTATTTGTATCAATATCTGGTTTGATAATCGAGGAATTCACTTTTTCTAAATTGAGAAGTTCCCATTTTATACCAGATAAACCCAACAATGATTTCTTGGGGAATCCAATATCAGCAATAATAATATTTCCAGAATATTTCGCACCACTTCCAATATTCATTCCAATCTTAGGCGCACCCATTGTTAGAGTTGTATCTGCTTTTACGGATTTTGATAGAACGTACCCGTTATTACTATCTAGACCACTTGGAATATCAATTGATAAAACCTTTGTATTGGATAAATTTATCCAATCAATTAATTGAGCAATATCTCCATCTATCGACCTATTCAAACCGGTACCAAATAAAGCATCAATAATTAAATCGGGTTTTTTTAAATAAAGGATAGGCAGTCCATAGGAGATAGAGATTTTTAATTTAATACATCTATCATAAAATGTCTTTGAAACGCCATTTACTTCTTCCCACAAACCAATATAATGAATAGAAACAAAAATATTTTCTTTAAATAATTCAATTGCCGCTGCAAAACCGTCTCCACCGTTATTACCTTTCCCGCATATGATAAAAATTTTTGGATTTGAATTTTCTCTAACCATTGTCAAAGCAACTTGTTTTATTTCTCTACCGGCATTCCGCATTAAAATTTCGCCAGTGATACCACTTTCTTTTTCAGAGGCCTTTTCTAGCTCAATCGATTGCTCCCTTGTTAAATGTTGCATTAGCTATGGATAAAATATAGCAAATGCGATGGCATGAGTTTTATTATGGGAAATAGAAACTTTACATTTTCCAGTAATTTCAAATAAAAGATTTACATTGGGACCAGTAATTTTATCTGTTAAAATTTCAATCTTATTTAATGGAACATGGTTTTTAAGACCGGATGACTTGATCGCTTTCAAAACAGCCTCTTTGGCACAAAAACGACCAGCATAATGCATAGAGGGATAAGATTTAGATTCACAATATTTTTTTTCTTTTTTTGTGAAAACTTTAGATTTAAATCTTTCTCCATAATTATTTAAGGATGACTTTATTCGAGATATATCTTCAATGTCTGTTCCAATGAAAGGATTACTCATTATAATTAAATTTATCTACTATGCTTACAAGTTCATAAATATCTGCAAGATCCCAATCAGCACCAGATTGTTTTGTGGAAAAAGTATCTCCATACCTTGCAAAAGCAGTATGCATTCCAATTTGTTTTGCACCTACCACATCTCTGTCTGGCCAATCTCCCACCATAATAGTTTGCTTTGCATTTAATTGTAACGATCTAAGGGCCATTTGGAACGGTTTTGAAGAAGGTTTCCTTTCACCAGAATCATCATAAGTTATTACTACATCAAAAAAGTGATAAAGGTTTAAATAATATATTCTCATCCACGCTTCTCTGCTAGGAGCATCTGAAACTACTGCTAGTTTGATTCCTTTTTTGACTAATGCCATGAGGGTGCGATTAACGTTTGGATATACCATTAGATTTGCCTCACGAGCTCTTCGATATGCAACTATTCCTGCAGCAAGAAATTTGTTATCAACCCTACCTATTGTTTTTTTCATAAATACATCAAAAACTTTTTGATTTTCCCAACCAAATTTTTCGTAAATATTTATTATTTCATTATATGATTTTTTTTCATCTAGTTCAAATCCTGCCTCAATCATACCCTTTATGGCAGCTTTCACTGCGAATTCTTTCATTTTCATAAAATCTAAAAGTGTATTATCTAAATCAAATACAATACCACAGACCTTTGGCTTAGGCATATTTTGATTATTTCTGATATTTATCAGGATTATTTATTTCATCAATTTTGCGTGCGGCCATCTCTCTCCATTCTCTATCTTTATGAGCCTCATCAAAATGACGTTTAGCCCTAGTTTTATTGCCCTTACCCATCTCAGATACACCTAATTCATACCAGCCTCCCCCAAAACGTCTCTGCAATTCAGTACATTTTCTTGCAGCAGCTAGAGAACCTTCCCAGTTTTCGACTGCATTGTATGATGTCGCAAGATTAAAAAATTTATTATAATCTTTTTTATCAAGATTAGTTGATTTGATTAAATTATCTACGGCACTCTCAAATTTTTCTTGTTTGAGGTATAATATTCCAAGATGCATAAATCCATCAGCATAACGGTCATCAATCTGGGTAACAGTTTTTAATATGTCTTCGGCATCTTTAAAGCTACCTTTGCTTATATATAATTTTCCTAGATTTCCATATGCTTTTGAGTAACTAGCGTTAAGATCTATGGCTTTTAAGTAATGTTTTATGGCCTCGTCGAAATTTCCATCTGATTCATAAGCCGAACCGAGAGTAAACCAAGATTTATCATGTTCAGGTTTTATACTAATAACTTTCTGAAGATAATCAATTGAACTCTTCGACCTCCCCATTTTTTTTTTCCAAAACTCCGAGCTGAAAGTATGCAAGATAAAAGTTCTCATCAAACTTTAATGCCTTTTTATAAAAGGCTGTTGCTTTATCTAGATCACCCCTTTTGTAAGCATTATTTCCACTATTTAAAAATTGTTTAGTTACATTATCCAAACCCTTTCTGGCTTTAGAATGGAAAGGGTAAATATCTAAGGCCTCTTTAAAATATGTTGCAGCCCCTTCAATATCTTTTTGTCGAAATTTAGTTAGCCCCATATAAAAGGCAGCCTCAGGAAAATAAGGATGATTGTTTAACATAGCTGAATATTCTTCTATAGCTTCATCGTACTGGCCTTGCTGCACAAAACGCCTACCATTCTGAATTTGTTCTGTAATCTTCATTATTTTATTTGACCATTTCCTATATTCTTCATCAGCTTGGACTGCTTGATTAGAATATTGATTTGCAGATGACAAGTCACCTTTATGCAGGGAAAGTTTGGATAGTCCTTGAAGAGCAGGCGCAAAAGAAGGATCAATTTTTAAGGCTTTGTTCAAATTCATTTCAGCATCTTCTAGCCTTCCATCACTCATTTGAGTTTGAGCTTTTTCAAGAATGATCTCTGGATCTTGTCCAAAAATCAGACTAGGAAGAAAAACGCAAATTATTAATTGATTAATTACTTTCATAGATATCCTTAAAATTATTGTTTTTTTATTAGATTAATAATTTTTTGAAAATATTTCGTAAAATATTTTACTAAATATACGTAAAAATAACATTACGTAGATAAATCAAGCAAAATATGATCTTCTATTTTTTTTTATCAATTTCACTAATAGTTTTTTTTATGTTTTTAATGTCGTCATTAAGTCTGTCAATGCTGGATTTTATAATTGATAGACTGCCATCAATATTACTTTGGACCGTAAAAAAATCTTTTTCCATTTCATCAATCTTTTTAGAAATATTATCAATTTTTCTATTTGAAAGATCATCTAAATCTTTCAAATCTAATTCTATTTTTTTACGATATCTGGATTCTTCGACAGTCATATCTTCTAAAGAATTATCGATTAATTTTAATCTGTCAGTGTACTCCACTATTGACATATCTAATCTTTCATTTAAACTTTGATTTTTTTCTTTAATCTCCATTTCTAACGCTGAAATTGAACTTTCATTCATTTTAATTGAGGCCTCAATGGCCGAAAAGCTATCTTTTACTTCATCCACTTTTTGAATTAGGTCTGCTATCGCGCTAGAAATAATATCAATCTGGTTTTGTTGGTTCTTTTGATTGGAAACAGCATCCTGAAGTTCCCTACGTGTATTGGAGACAGTACCAGTTAATAAAAACGCTGTATTACTTGTTGTTTCTAATTTCTGTTGACCTTTTTTGAATTGACCTACGTAAAAACCAACTGTATCCTTTAAACCAGTTAACTCTTGTCGATTAGCAGCAATATCAACCCTTTTATCAACCATATCGTCTTGCAAGTATTGAACTTGTTTTTTTCTCTCTCTGGTTTGAGCATGTATCCTCAATAAATCAACTTCAAACTCACCCTGAAGTCCATCTAGGAGAACGTAATTTCCTTGTATTTGATCAAGTACAGTGTCTAATGAGTCATTTAACACGTTTAACTTACCCGTCAAATGATTTACGTGGTTTTGAAGGTAATCCACCCTATCGGACAAAAATGAAAGATCACCCTTTCTAGCTAAATCTTCTCTTCCTAAAACGTCAGAGGTTAAGATTTTTATAGTGCCTTGATCTGTTTTTAAAAAAATTCTACTTTGATTTTCATTTAATACACTTCCTTGAACTATAGAACCATCTTTCAAAAAAAATATAGAAATATCTTGTGCAATCCCAGTTGATAAAAATGCAACAGTAATAAAAATTGGAATAATTTTATCTTTCAGCATAGGTGTTTAACCTGATAATCTAAACCGGTAAACCTTAAATGGAAAGAAGAAGAATCTGTCTAAAACTTTCTTTGCATCTCAGTTATAATTCTTATAATTGGCATATGATATTTATAATGTTTTGCTGTGCCGAAGGCCGGACTCGAACCGGCACGGGGTTTCCCCCACTGCCCCCTCAAGACAGCGTGTCTACCAGTTCCACCACTTCGGCATGATTATTTTTAATTCCCATCTAATTCTAACTGTACTTCTTCTTGTTCAGGAAATGATTGATCTTGTGTCGGTATTGCTGGACGTTCATCCGCGGCTTTTTTTACAATGGAGGAAGCATTACTATCCTCCGGACCACTTAACATACTGATGAGAACCGCTAACGATAAAAATAACGCAGCTAACCAGGTAGTTATTTTACTAAGCACATTACCTGCACCTTGACCACCCAAAACGCTGCTGGCAGCCTGTCCTCCAAAAGTACCCGACAAACCGCCGCCCTGGCTGGCTTGCATCAAAACAACTACAATCAATAGGATACTGATAATGGTATGAAATACAATTAAAAAACCGATCATGTTCATTTCCCCTGTATTTTTTCAACAATTTTAACAATAGACGTAAATGATTCAATATCAAGACTCGCTCCACCGATTAAAAATCCATCAACTCCTGAAACCTGAATTAGAGAATCAGCATTTTTTGAATTTACTGATCCACCATATAAAACTTGAATATTTAGATTTTCGCCGTAGAGTTCTCTCAAAGTGATACGAACTCTATCATGTGCATCATAAATTTGATTCTCTTCTGCAGTTAGTCCGCTACCAATAGCCCATACGGGCTCATATGCAATAATTATATTTTCAAAATATCTGATACCTTTTAACCCTTTCTCTATTTGGGATTTGATGACCAAATTGGTTTTATTTTGCTGTCTTTGCTCTAAGGTTTCACCGATACACAGTATTGGTTGAAGTCCACCGCTCATTACTGAACTAACTTTTAAGTTTATATGTTCATCTAATTCACCAAAAACATGACGTCTTTCAGAGTGACCAATAATAACAAACTTAGCATTGCAATCTTTAATCATAGAAACTGATATTTCACCAGTATACGCTCCTTCTTCTTCCCAATGGCAATTTTGAGCTGCTTTAAAAAATGGGTAATCAAGCGATGGACCATAAAGCCCCGTAAATGGGGGGGATAATATTATATTAATGTTTTTTATTTCAGCAAGTCTAACCATTATCTCGCTTATAAAGGCATTCCCCTCCGATGGGGTTTTATTCATTTTCCAGTTACCAGCAATAATTGGATTATTTCCCATTTTAAACCTCCAAGTTTGTTAATCCGACCAACGGCTTCCCAGTGAGCATAGCCAAGGAGGAACCACCCCCAGTTGATACATGCGACATTGTTTCAACTAGCCCAAATTTAGATATCGCTGCGGCAGTGTCTCCTCCACCAATAATTATTTTTTTTCCGTTTGATTTAAAACTTGATAAGTGATTTGCAATATTTTCAGTTCCTCGGTGAAACCCTGGAAGCTCAAATACTCCTACAGGTCCATTCCAGATAACGGTTTCAGCTTTGTTTAAAGTATTCATGAATAGTTCTTCTGTTTTTGGACCGATGTCTAAACCCATCAAGTCCTCAGGTATTTCTTCAATTGAAAAAGGTCCTTTTGGCTCTTCATCTTTTAAATTTGATCCACAAACAACATCAATAGGAATTATTAATTTAACACCTTTTTCCCGTGCTTTCTGAATTATTGTTTTAGCTGTAGTTATCATTTTTTCATCAACTAATGATTTACCAACTTCTTTTCCCTTCGCTTTCAAAAATGTGAAAGACATACCGCCACCAATTAAAATAATATCAGCTTTATCTAAAAAGGTTGTTATCAAATCTAGCTTTGTATCGATTTTTGCACCACCTAGAATTAAGGCCAATGGGCGATCAGGTTTTCTCATGATTCTGTCTAAATATTGGATTTCTTTTTCAATTAAAAAACCCATACCTTTATGTTTAAAATGGCTTGCAACACCATGGTTTGAGGCGTGTGCGCGATGAGCGATCCCGAAAGCATCATTGATGAAAACAGACCCATGTTTTGATAATTCGTTGGAAAATTCAGGATCATTTGAGGTTTCTTCATTTTGAAATCTCAAGTTCTCCAGTAAATGCACCTCTCCAGGTTTTAGACTTAGTGATGTATCTAATGCATCCTGAGAAACACATTCATGTGAAAATTTTATGGGCATTTCAAGCATCCCCGCCAGTTCCTCACCCACTGGCATTAAGCTTAAATCTTCATTTTTGACACCTCTGGGCCTTCCAAGATGAGACATTAAGGTAACAGAAGCCCCGGAATCCAAAATGTATGATAAGGATGGTAAAGTAGCAAGAATTCTGAAGTTATCTACCACTCTTTTCCCTTTTAGTGGTACATTGAAATCCACTCGCATCAATACGTTTCTATCTTTAAGGTCAAATGCGTTGATTGTACGAATCATTTAAACAAAACTATATAAATTGATGAATATTATTTGCTTATTATTTTCTAAAATAAGGATCATAATATATGTATGCTGAAAACAAAGAAAAACATCCAATCAAAAAAAAATAGTTCTATAACTCAGATAAGATGAATTTCTTTTTAATGGTGAATAGTTCCATAAAACACTCTAGTTTTGTAGTGAATAGAGAATTAATTTTTGATCTGTATTCATTATATTTTTGGCGGAGTAGCTCAGCTGGTTAGAGCACCGGAATCATAATCCGGGTGTCGGGGGTTCGAGTCCCTCCTCCGCTA
>MDTB01092080.1_pt1 | contig 50933 bp, 53 predicted proteins | sample 811161 | NCBI WGS metagenome assembly MDTB01 (sample SAMN05326650, study PRJNA326480) | marine metagenome | isolation source: seawater | place: Mediterranean Sea | collected 2009
AAAATAACAGAATTATATTTCAAATCGTTTCAGAGCAAAAATATAGATTTTTTTAGAAAAAATCTATGCAACGATGTAAAGCTTATCGACTGGGAAGTAAATTTAGAGGGCATCGAAAAGGTATTAGATAATATGGAATATACGTTTAATTACTTTAAAACGATTGAGATAAACTCTTTAAAAATTGACTGTATTCACAATATATCATTTTCAGAGTTCAGTATCAGATTAGATAATTTACAACTAAAGGTTATAGATAAAATTAATTTTGACGACGATCGTAAAATAAAATCAATAAGAGCCTTCAAAGGTTAAATTTCAAAAATATGAAGGTAAACTAAGTTGCAAACAAATTTGGTTGCGGGGGTAGGATTTGAACCTACGACCTTCAGGTTATGAGCCTGACGAGCTACCAGACTGCTCCACCCCGCGTTATTAAAAAACTTTTAACTTAAAGAGTAAATAAATCAACAGAATTTATTAGAGAAATTCTCTAAATCTTTGATCAATTTCACAGACAATTTCAACATAGAGCAAGCAGCTATCGCACTTTTTTGTTATTAATGCCTCAATAAGTTTTTTATCAATGTTACAAGTATCTTTTCTACTGCCATCAAACACTGATTTCAGTTCGCTTTATACAAATGCATTAGCTATCGATATAAAGTTAAAAGATAGAACTATAATTTCTTTATCAAGCCTAAATTTTAAAATATAACATGACTTTTCTGATAAAATTTTATTCGATATTTTTTGCTGGGGATCCTGCTACTTTAGAGTAAGACTTTATACTTTTTACAACAGATGACCCAGAACCAACTGTAGCCCAGTCACCTACATTTAACCTCTCATTAATTACAGAATTGGAACCAAAATATACACCTTCACCTATTTTACAATGTCCATTTACACATGCTGCAGGCGCAATAAATGAATATTTATTTATTATTGAATTATGACCTATATGGCAATTTGCTCTTATAGCAACATGATCATGTATAGAAACGTAATCACCGATATATGTATAACTATTAATAATTATTCCATTTCCAAGTGACGTATTATTCAGTTCTACTGATGGATGAATCAGATTAGCTATATTAGTGCTCACATTTGAAATTAGATCTGAAATTTTTTTTCTAGTTTTTGTATTTTTGTAAATATTATTAAAAAAGTAAACATCTTGAAGATTTTTACTATTTAAGTAACTTTTATCACCAAGAACTGGAATCCCTTTTATCTCTCTAATGTCTTTATTATCATCTAAAAATCCGATAACTTCCCATAGTTTTTCTTTTTCGTTTATTGATTTAATTAGATTTAATATGTCAGGGTATGAAGCTCCATATATAATTAGCTTTTTCATAGGTTAATCATTTTCTTTTACATCAATTAGAGTATAGGGTTCTACATCAGATACTTGCTTAATTATTTTGGCTAAATATTGACCTAGGATTCCTAACATTAAAATTAAATAGCCAGAAAAAAAAGATAAAAGTACAACTAAAGAAGTCCATCCAGGAACAGTTACGCCTGCGAGAATATAATTTACGATATAATAAATACCTATTGAAAAACTAAAAAAAGATATGATGGCTCCAGTTATAGATATTAGACTAATTGGAATGACAGAATGATTAAATATTATATTGCTCAAAAGGCTCAGTGTTTTTCTTAAATTATAACTACTTTTAGCAGATATACTCTTATCATGATTAGTTTCGATTTGAGATATTTTGTTTGAATACAAAAGTAAGTAACCTGCAATATAAGGAGATTTGATATTCATATTTTTAAATTTGTTAGATACTTCATCTGTAAAAATTCTAAAGTTGCTAATTTTTATATGACTTGGCTTTTTAAAAATATACTTTGAAATACTGTTTACAAATTTACTTCCAATATTTTTAATCACATTATGATTTTTCTTTTTAAAATTTGCAAAAACTAAATCGTAACCCTCTTCAATCTTATTAATTAGTTTATATATTTCTTGAGGTGGATTTTGAAGATCATCATCCATATTTATTAAATATTTACCTTTTGCTTTTCTTATTCCACATAGAATTGCTGCATGCTGCCCATAGTTTTTTATGAACTCGAATGACCTGATATTTTCGTATTTTTTTTTTCAATTCAGAAATTTTAATTTTAGTTGCATCTGTACTTCCATCATTAATTATTATTAGCTCATATGTATAACCAATTTTTTCGAGCTCATTAACAATTTTTGAAATCGTTTTACTAATATAATTTTCACTATTTAAAGTAGGTATAATAACAGATAAAAATATTTGATTTTTCATATTATTTTTTTATAAAATATTTATATTTTTGATGGTATTTTAATACATCTTTTACTTCTTCAAGGCACTGATACCACTTCAATGTTTCTGTATAATTATTTCTTATAATAAGATTATTTTTTACCTTGGGTGAAATTTCTTTTACTGCATAATTTAAATCATATTTGCACTCAAAATTAAGATCTTTAAGTTTTTTAAAGGACACTTTGTAAGATCTCTTGTCAGGAGTGCCCATCCTAGATATACGAACTCTATTTTGAGACTTTTTTTTAATTGCTAATGCTAATTTGTTAATAGAAAAATTCATTTTACCATTTCCAAGATTGAAGATCTGTTTGTTAACTAGGGAAATATCTAATTTTTGTACAAATTATAAAAATCTACAAACATCTTTTACGTGAACAAATGGCCTTGCTTGACTTCCATCGCCTGTAACAAATATGGTCTTCAATTTAATAGAATCATAAATCATTGAATTGATAACTAAATCCAATCTCATTCTAGGAGAGTAACCGAAAACAGTTGCTTGTCTAACTACAGTTACTGAAAAATTATTATTTGCTAAAGCTAAAACTTTTTTTTCTGCCTCTAAATTTGCCGAAGCATAGCGACTAATTGGAAATGGCCTTGTCTCTTCGTCTACAATTTTCTTTTGAAAACCATAAACAGAGCATGATGAAGGCAATATATATTTTTTCACTTTCATTGCTTTTGCGGTTTTACAATTTTTAAGTCTTGCTTTGAAATTTATTTGATCAGTCTCTTTAGAAAAAATTTCACCAGCTGGATCATTTGAAATTGCAACAAGATCTATAACACAGTCAATATTTTTAAAATAATTTTTATTAATTGACCTAACATCATTAATTATAATTTTTAAGTTTTTATGCTGATTTAACGTTTTACCAAAGTAAAATCTATCTAAAGCGTAGACTTTTAACCCTCTAGCTAAAAGATAAGGAACCAGAACAGATCCTATATATCCTCCTGCGCCTGTAATTAATATTTTTTTCATTTACTTATTTTTATATAAAATTTGCGATAAAAAAATCTATATTAAGCTTTTTTATTCTATTTAATAAAATATAAACTCCTAATAATAAAAAATGAAATTATTGAAAGTATAAATAATATTATGAATTGGCTCGTAATAGCATTGAAATAGAAAATTTCAACGACAATGAATAGAGCTAAAAAATTAATTAAGTAAGTTATTAAGTATATTAAAAAATACTTGATCATTAACGAATTATCTCTTTTTTTTTTAAAAACATATTTTTTGTGTAAATAGAGTGTTGCTGGAACAGAAAAAAGCCAAACACAAGTCAATGATAAAAGTGGATTAAAAAATCTGAGCAATAATACGTAGAAGCTAAAAGCAACAATAGCCCGAATTGACCCCACTAAAATATAATTCTTATATTCATAAAATAATTTTTTGTTAATCATAAACTACAATAGCACAAAGAAATATTAAAAATATAGTTAACAATATTTATTTTTTGACTGTTAATTCAAGCATCATATATGGCGCATAGTTTTTCAGAATTGATAATTTAAATAAGCTTAAAAGTTTTAATTTTCTTATTAAGATTCCCACCTTACCTAAAAATATTTGTCTTTTCTTAAATTCATTATCATTTAAAAATCTGTCTAAAAGAATATCCAAAATTTCTATATTGTCTTTAAAATTGATATTGAGAAGTATGCAGTGTTTTCTGACATTTACTTTTTTTACAAAGTTAAGTGAGTCCCAAAGCCCTTTTGAATTATTACAATTCTCATATTTTAATATTTTTTTTTTAAATAAAATTTCAGTTATGATTTTGTTATAAATAATCGGTAATTTAAAATGAGACTCATATGGGAAATTATAATTTGGACATAAAATAATACACTTTCCCTCCACATTTAGCCAGCTTATGCAAGTTTCTAAAAAATGTCCCCAGTCTTTTAGGTGCTCAAATACATTGATTAGATAGATTAGGTCATACTTTTTTTTTAAATTATGATTTTCATAATTATATTCATAAATCTTTATATTGTTGTTATGGTTTATGCTTCTAAATTTTTTGTTATTTTCAAATCCTGTGTTATAGGGTTCAATTCCCTCAAATTTGATATCTTTATATTTCTCTGACAGCATTGATAAGAGCACTCCACTTCCACTCCCCACCTCTAATATTTTGTAATTTTTTCTATCTAAAGGAATATATTGACATAAGATATTGAAACCAAAATTTGCGTCTGATTGATTTATTTTTGTTTTGTTCATGATCATTATTAAAAATTAATTCTTTTTCAAAACAATGATCATTTGAGATGGCTTGATTAACCAAAGCGTGAGATAATCAAATATTGCAAAAAACATCATAAGATAAGGACTAAGAAAGTGTTTTTGTATAGGTTTTTTTGATTGTGAGGAAAAAATATGATAATAAGAGCCAATTATACTAGTTGTCCATTGAGGGGCCCCCTGAGTATAAGTAAAATATTCAATACTGAAATGACATCTTTTTGCAAGTTTAAAAAAATTTTCCTTATCAAATAAAACCCAATGTCTTGGTGCGTGGTAACCTCCCCAGTAAAATTTTTTGAAAAGATATTTACTAATTGTATCTGTATTCGGTGTTTTAATTAATAACATTCCTTTATCTTGCATGGCATTATATATTTTTGTTAATGTTTTTATTGGATCAGGTAAATGCTCAATTAAATTAAGCATTATAACAAAATGAAATTTATCATTGATATTTATATCATCAATATTTTCACATAAAAAAATATGTCCATTTTCCTGTGCTCTTTTTCGCAAATTTTCATTTAAATCAATTATTGTGGTACTATTTATCCTTCCATCGATTTTTTTTAATGCATTACTTATCCAACCTGAACCACCACCTACATCCAAACAATCTAAAGTTTTAAATTTTAATTTAAATAATACCTTTTTTAACAAAAGTTTATCAAAGAAGAATTTTATGTTTTCTAAAAACTTCCTAGCAAGTTGATATTTTGAACTACTCTCATAAGAGTAATAAGTGCTTGGATATATAATATTCAATTTATCTGTTGGTGGATCAAATAAGTATATAATTTTACAGTCTAGACATTGATAGTATTTATATACATGATCGCTTGACAGATATTCTTCATCTTTTACACAAGATAATAATTTAGTTTCGTTACATTGACATATTGGACATCTATTTTTACTTGTCACTTTGTGATGATTTTATTGAATGTTTTAAAATAAGAAGTGGTATTTTTTTTTATTTCATCACTTAATACTGTAGTTAATAAATATTTTTCTAATTTTTCAAATTCAGTATAACTAATAGATGGATCGTAATGATGCAAAAGATGTTTATTAAAACCTGCTCCACCAAAATGTCTCGAAAAAAAATCATTTCCAAAAATTCTATTTGAAGGACCATGTCTGACTTTTGAATAATCAATATTATTTAAAGCATATTCGCTTCTATGCTCTAATGTTTGTCTTATTCCCGAAATAAATGGATCAAATATTACTATAGAGATTGCCCAAGAAATAGCACACAAAAATGAAACAGAAAATAGGAGTAATAAAATAATGGATGATTGAACGAGCAACATAAATGAAATTGAACTTAATAAACCATAATTCTTTTTATTTTTAAAATCATCAGACAAGCTATTTTTTTTGAAGTTTTTGAAATATCTGTGAACAGTTTGTAATAAATAAACACCTGTTAGTTTTTTTATAACTTCAAACGCAGATATTGGTTTATGATAGCTGACTTCTGTATCTTCAAAATCACCTAGATATTGGTGATGTTTCCAATGACTACTTCTATAGTTACCTATCCACATTCCAGTAAAAGGAGTAAATAATATGTTGGCTAAAAAATCATTTATTTTTTTATCGTTTGATAAGTTAAAGTGTGCAGCCTCATGAAAGTGCATTTTATAAGCTTGTTTCCAAAATGATATCCACAATGTAATTGGTAGCAAAAGTATCAGACTCACAAAAAAATTACTCTTACTTAGATAAAATAAAAATATTGAAAACAAAATCATACTTACAGATATAAGTAAGTTTTTTACAAGGACGCTATGATTTATTTTAAGTTTTCTTTTAAATTCAGAGTAACTTGTGCCCTGATTATCAACTAAATCTCTTAAATTTGTCATTAATATTAACTAATATATATACATATAGGATCATTTCATACATTTTCTAGATATTTTTGGCAACTTTTATATAGACTTTGTATTTCTTAAAATCTTACATAAATTAAGTTTTTATGCTTAAGACATAGCTTTTACACTAAAGAACGATACTCATCTATTTTGTAAACAGGTTACGCAATTCGCAAAAATCAATGTTTTGTTTTTTTTCTAAATCAGTAATTTTTATTCATTGGCTTGAGGTTTTGTGATTGGTTAAAATGTCCTATCGATGTCATTAACTCTTATTATTTTAATAAGATATTTGGCAAAAAAATTAACCTATTAGTAGAAATATTTTTAAAAGAATTTTTTATAATATGAATTTACTTTCTTTTATTATATTAACTAGTTGGCTAAATATAAATTAAAACAAATAAATGGTTCTGATTAAAAAAAATTTCTTAGATAACGCCATCTATTCATTTGTCAGTTTGTTACTATGTTTGCTTCCTATTTTTTTAGTAATTGGTCCAGCACCTAGTGATATTTGTATATCTCTTATGTCAATCCTATTTCTTTATTTAAGTATTAAATATAAGTTAATCAATTTCTATAATAACAAGTATTTTAAAACATTTCTTATATTCTATTTTTTTATTTTACTTAGCTCATTATTTAGTAATCATCTTTTGTTATCTCTTGAGTCTTCATTATTTTATTTTCGATTTGCACTTTTTAGTTTGTGCGTTGTTTTTTTGATAGAAATGAACAAAAGCATTATTCAATATTTTTTCTTTTCATTATTAATAACACTTTCAGTTATTATTCTTGATGGCTATTTGCAGTTTTTTACAGGCTCCAATTTAATTGGTTTAGAAAGACCAAATGAGTTTCGTCTAACAGGATTTTTTGACGAGGAGAGAATATTGGGAAGCTATGTTGCTCGCTTAACACCTCTAATTTTAGCTTTATATGTTTATCACAATTTTTCATCTAAACTAAAATTAACATTACTTTACCTATTTTTGATAATAGCTGACGTCTTAGTTTATTTTTCTGGCGAACGAACTTCCTTTTTTCTAATTTCGTTAGCTACGCTTATGTTCCTTATGAGTGTATCAAGCTATAGAAAAATAAGATTAGTTGCTTTCCTGACTTCAATAATAATTATAATTTCAACAAATTTCTTTTTTCCAAATGTTAAAGAAAGAATGATAGATCGAGCCTTAAATTCCACAAATATTTTAAATGATGAACCAAACGTGGTATTTTCTGAGTCTCACCAATCATTGTATTCATCTGCAATTAAAATATTTAACGAAAATGCAATTATAGGCTCTGGTCCAAAAACATTTAGGATTGAATGTAAAAACTTCATAGAAAATATAAACAGTTGTAGTACACACCCGCACAATACCTATTTACAATTATTGTCCGAAACAGGAATAATCGGCTTTATAATCGTAATGGCTGTCTTTTTATTAATAAGTTATAAATTATTAAAAAACTCTTATTATGTAAATTTTGGATATAAAAAGAAAGTCAATAATCATAGCGACTACCAAATATGTTTACTCATAGCGATTTTCTTGTCTCTTTGGCCTCTTTCACCATCTTTCAGTTTTTTTAATAATTATATTTCTATAATTTATTTTTTACCTGTTGGATTTTGGTTACATGCAACTAATGCGATTGATTTTAAAAATAAATGATATAAAAACACGAGAATTATGAAGATTATTATTCTTGGTGGAGATGGTTTTATTGGGTGGCCCCTATCACTTGACCTTTCGAAAGAAGGTCACGAAATATGTATTGTTGATAATTTTAAGAGAAGAAAGATTGACGATGAGTTAGACGTATCTTCTTTGACTCCAATTAAAAGTCTCGATACTCGCATCTCTACATGGAAACTGCTCACCAATCAAAATATTCAAAGTGAAAATATAGATATAGACAAAGATTATTTAAAACTTCAAAATTTACTTCAAGATTTTCAACCAGATGTAATTTTCCATTTAGCTGAATATAAATCTGCTCCTTATTCGATGAGAAGTGCATACCATAAGATTGAAACTGTAGGACACAATATAAATGCAGCTAATGTAATATTATCAAGTATCATCGAAGCTAATATTGATACTCATTTAATTCATATTGGTACCATGGGTGTCTATGGGTACTCAAGTGTTGAAAATACATATATACCTGAGGGTTATATTGATGTTGATATAAATTATGAAAGTGGTTTCAAGGAAAAGAGAAATATTTTATATCCATTTAATCCTGGAAGTATTTATCATTTATCCAAATCTCTTGATAATTTAATTTTTCAATTCTATGCAAAAAATGACAATCTACAAATAACTGATCTTCATCAGGGTATAGTCTGGGGCTGTCAAACTAGTCTTTCTATGATGCATGAAGACCTCATTAATCGTTTTGATTATGATGGTGACTATGGAACTGTATTAAATAGATTTATTATACAGGCCTCATTAAATTATCCACTAACAGTTCATGGCTCTGGAGGGCAAACAAGAGCATTAATAAACTTAAAGGATACAATAAAATGCCTAAAAATTGCTATGAACAATAAACCTAAAAAAGATAATAAGGTGAGAATATTCAATCAGTTGAGTGAGACTAAGAAAGTGATGGATATAGCATCTATAATAGGAAATGTTTCAGGAACTGAAATCAACAACGTTGACAATCCAAGAAATGAAGCTTCAGAAAATGATCTAGTTGTAAAAAATAACTCTCTTATTAAGCTTGGTCTAGATCCAATCTTGTTTGACGATAAGGAGGCAATAGAACTTCTGGAGATTGCAAAAAAATACAGAGATAATTGTGACTTAAGCAAAATTCCAAGTCAGCCACGTTGGAAAAATAATAATAACTAATAAAAAGCAAATTAGTGATAAAAATAAAAAAAGAAAAAATCTATTTTCTTGAAAAAGGCTCTTGGAGTGAAGAAATCTACAAGAGGATTGTATATTACAAAAATAAGAAAATTAATAAAAAGAATATAAGTGTAATGCTAACTGGTGGCAATACAGCAAAAGAGCTTTACATCTCTTGGCATTCTAAAAAGATGTTTTTTAAAAATAATATTAAATTATTTTTAACAGATGAGAGGTGCACAAAACCAACTAGTGAAAAAAGTAATTACTATCTCATAAAAAAATATCTCCTTGATACCAAGGTAATCAAAAGTAATGAAGTTTGTAGAATCGAGGCGGAGAGTGAAAATATAGATCTTGCAATGAAAAAATACTTAAGTTTACTTCCTGCATCAATAGATATACTGTTTCTGTCACTAGCATCAGACGGTCATATAGCTTCAATCTTTCCAAATTCTAATTTAATGACAGAAGATAAAAAGTTAATTAATATTACTGATAGAAAACAAGGTGGCTTTTATAGAATTTCTATTTCTCCTTTAGTCATTAAACGCGCAAGATTAGTTTTTATTTTCGTTAAAGGTAAAGAGCGAGGAAAATTATTGGCAAACAATGCAAAAAAAAATGAAAATCTAATGCCATTTAATTTGATTAATAATGGCGTATGGTTTCTTGATAAAGAAGCATCAAAAGCCTATAAAAAACAAATATAGTCAATTATGAAAAACAGCATTAACATAAAAAATATTGATGCATTTATCTTCGATTTTGATGGAGTACTAACAGACAACAAGGTTTATGTAAGTCAAGAAGGTATTGAGAGCGTTATGTGCTCAAGAGAAGATGGACTCGCATTTGATGTATTAAAAAAAGTAACAAACCATATATTTATTTTATCGAGCGAAAAAAATAAAATTGTTAAGTCGAGAGCAAGAAAACTTGGGATATCATCAATTAGTGGAAGTAGAGACAAAAAAAAAGATATTCTTAAAATATCAAAAATAAATAATTTCAATTTAAAAAACACAATGTATATTGGCAATGATTTGAATGATTATTTTGCTATGAAAATGTGTGGCTTAAGAGTTTGTCCAAATGATAGCCATGTTAAAATAAGAAAGTTGGCACAAATAAGGTTAAAAAAAAATGGTGGCAACGGAGTTGTAAGAGAAATTGTTGAAGATTTGTTAAATATAGATTTTTTAAAATATATAAGTTAGGAGAATAAATGACAGTATTTATAATTGCTGAAATTGGCATTAATCATAATGGTGATATTGATATTTGCAAACGCTTGATAGATGAGTCTGTAGCCGCAGGATGTGATGCTGTTAAATTTCAAAAAAGAAATATTGATCTTGTTTATACTCAAGATTTTTTAAATTCAGACAGAGAAAGTCCATGGGGGAAAAAACAAAGAGATCAAAAAAATGGACTAGAATTTAACAAAGAGGATTATGAGGAAATTGACTTATATTGCAAAAATAAAAAAATTGAGTGGTTTGCATCTGCATGGGATCTTGAAAGTCAAAGTTTTTTGTCAATGTTTAATTGTAAATATAATAAAATTGCCTCCGCAATGATTGTTTTTGAAGATCTCTTGAATAAAGTATCTCAAGAAAAAAAACATACATTTATATCAACAGGAATGGCGACAATGATTGACATAGAAAAAGCTGTTAAGATTTTTAGAAATAATGATTGTCCATTTGAACTTATGCATACGGTATCGACCTATCCTATGGAAGATAAAAATGCTAACTTAAATGTGATTAATACACTCAAAAAAGAATTTTCATGTAATGTTGGATATAGTGGCCATGAAACGGGAGTTGCAATATCTACTGCAGCTGCAGCTTTGGGAATCTCTTCTCTTGAGAGGCACATAACGCTTGACAGAAGTATGTATGGTTCTGATCAAGCTGCATCAATAGAGCCTGCGGGCCTTAGACAATTGGTTGGGGCAGTTCGTAAAGTTGAGTTAGCAATGGGAGATGGTGTTAAAAGAATAATTGACGAAGAAAAACCGATAGCAAAAAAATTAAGAGAACACTTAAATTAAATACATCTTATGAATAAAATTGTAAAAGGCTACAGACATACCGGTATTATTTGTGAGGATATACAAAAATCTTTAATTTTTTATAGAGATCTACTTGGTTTTGAAGTTATCCAAGATTTTACTGATGACACTGATTATATAAATGAGATAACAGGAATTACAGGTGGTATTGTACATATGATAAAACTTAAATCAGATGATGGTACAGTTCTGGAACTACTTGAATATATTAATCATCCAACAAAATTAATAAAACATAAAATTTATAATGTTGGGATTTGTCATATAGCGCTTCAAGTTTATAATATTGACGACGCTTATCAAAAGCTCCTAGAAAATAACGTTAAGCTACTTAGCAAACCGATTCTTTCCTCAGAAAAAATAGCAAAAGTATGTTTCTGTATGGACCCCAGCAACGTAAGAGTTGAGCTAGTAGAAATGTTAAGTCGGTGAGGGATGTCATAGCAATTATTCCTGCTAGGAGTGGATCTAAGTCCGTTAAGAACAAAAACATTGAAAAAATTTGCAACTATCCATTAATTGCCTATACGGTCGCGGCAGCAAAACTCAGTAAAAATATTAATAGAGTAATTGTGTCAACTAACAACAAGGATTATGCAAAAATTGCAAAATCTTTTGGAGCTGAAGTTCCTTTTCTTAGACCTAAGAAAATATCTGGGCCAAACTCTTCTGATCGTGAATTTATAATACATGCGATTAATTGGTTAAAAAAAAATAATCAATATTTGCCTGAGTATTGGGTACACCTTAGACCGACAACACCAATTAGAGATCCAAAAATTATTGACAAAGCTATAATGAGGATGAAAAAAAGCAAAATAGCAACTTCTTTGAGATCAGCCCATCTTGCCTCGGAGTCACCATTCAAGTGGTTCAAATTAAAAAAAAACAACTTCTTAAAAGAAATAGTTGATAATAAGTTAGGAATTGAAATAACTAATTTACCTAAAGAAAAATTTGATCAAGTCTATATACCAAACGGATATGTTGATATTCTAAGGTCATCATACATGCTAAATAATGATACAATTCATGGTAAAAAAATCATGGGATTTGTTACTCCTATTGTGTCAGAAGTTGATTCATTGAATGAACTAGATTATATTAGATATCAAATGGTTAGTAAAAATAATCCATTGCTAAGTTATCTTAAAAAAAATTATTAAAAAAATGCCAGTAAATAATCAGAGTTTCATTGAAACTAAATATAGAAAAATAGTTACGAAGATTCCAGTGCCTGAAAGTTTTGAATTATTCAAAGAACTAGAAAGTAAAGAATCACGTTCTATGCACGGACAACTTCCAATTGTATGGGATAGAGCTGACGGTTTTCAAATTTATGATCGTTGGGGAAATAAGTGGATCGATTTTACAAGCACAATATTTTTGGCTAATGCAGGTCATGGCAATAAAAGAATTATTGAAGGAATGAAAAATGTTATTGAAAAGCCACTTCTACATTCATACACATACTTTAACTATGAGAGATACAATTTTGTTAAGTATTTAATTGATAATACTCCGGATAATTTTGAAAAAGTATATTTAGTATCTGCTGGCACAGAGGCAACAGAAGCAGCGCTAAAACTAATGAGATTAAATGGTTTAAAAGAGAAGAAAAAAAGAGGCATTATAATCTCTTTTAGTGGATCTTGGCATGGAAGGACTATAGGTGCGCAAACTATGAGTGGCAATGAAGGTGCAAAAGAATGGATAGGTTCACATGATCCAAACATATTTCATTTACCATTCCCTTATCCATGGGCAATTAACGATGCAGAATCAAGTGAGTATTTCGATAAAACAATGAATAGTTTAATGGAAAAACATAAAATTGATGCGAGTTCCGATATATGCGGTTTTATGATAGAGACATATCAGGGCTGGGGAGCTATATTTTATCCCACAAACTATATCCATGCCCTTAAAAAATTTGCTAAAAAGAATAAAATACTCATTGCATTTGATGAAATACAATCTGGCTTTGGAAGAACAGGAAAATTATTCGGTTATATGCATTACGACATTACTCCTGATTTGATTACTTGTGGCAAAGGGATTAGTTCAAGCTTGCCTTTATCTGCTGTCCTTGGAAGTAAAAAACTCCTTGATTTACCAGATGTTGGCTCAATGAGCTCTACTCATTCTGCTAATCCATTATCCTGTATTGCTGGTCATGCTAATTTGCAGTCGATTATTGAAGATAATTTAGTTCAAAAATCTGACGACTTAGGGAAAGTAATGTTTAAAAAATTAAATAGCATTAAAACTTCTCATTCTAAAGTTCTTAAATACATTTTAGGACATGGTTTGGTCGCCGGATTAATTTTTATGGATGACAAATTAAATCCATTATCTGAACTATGTAATCATATTTGTGATTTAGCATTAAAAAAAGGATTGTTAGTTGTAAGAACTGGTCGTGAATCAATAAAGTTAGCACCACCACTTGTAATATCTGAAGATGCTTTGAATGAAGGCTTAGATGTACTAGAGGAGTGCATAAAACTCTCATCTCAAGAATTAAACATGAGTTAATGAAAAAAGATAACAAAATTGTATGTAACCTATGTAACTGTACAGACGATGCTATAGTTTATGAAGGCCCTATTAGAGATGGTACAGCGGGTAATTATACAAAAAATAATTATAAAGTCGTAAAATGCAAATCATGTAAATTAGTACGTCTTTCTGAAAATCCTAATAATGATGATTTCTATAAAACAAATGAATATAGAGAGAATTATAATGAAACTTTTTTGGCAGATGATTATCTTAAAATGCACGATAAAGAGCAAAGTCCAAAATTAGAAAAAATCGGAATTGATTACTTTAGGGATAAAATTGTTTTAGACTATGGATGTGGAGGAGGATCATTTTTAGATTTAATTCAAGGAGTATCTAAAGAAACAGTAGGTATTGAACCGTTTATTGGTTACCATGATCATCTGGCCTCAAATAATCATAAGATATTTAGCTCTGTGAATGAAGCTATTAAAGAATATAAAGGTAAAATAGATACGATTATTTCGACCGGAGTGATAGAGCATGTCGATAATCCATATGATTACTTATCGACGGCATATGACTTATTAAAAAAGAAAGGACGTATGTATTTAGAAACTGACAATGTTAACGATATTTTGTTTAGGCTTAATACTCCATATTTGAACAAATTTTTTTATCGTACTGTACATTTGTGGTATTTTGAGGCTTCAACGATAAAAAAAATGTCAGAAAAAGCAGGATTTTCAGACATTGAAATATCCCATAGACATAATTTTGATCTCTCAAATCTTATTGTCTGGCTTAAAGAGCAAATTCCATCAGGGGTTGGAAAGTTAGATTTTTTTGATGATAGAATTAATATTGCCTGGAGGTCATTTTTGGAAGAAACTGGTAGTTCTGATTTGGTTTGTATAAAAATGAAGAAAGAATAGCTTGTCAAAATTATCTCAAGATTTGTTTAATTTAAAAGATAAGGTTGTTATAATTTCTGGTGGCAATGGGTTTTTAGGAAGACAGTTTGTCCGTGTATTAAATCAATATGGTGCAAATACTGTAATTTTAGATTTAAACAGAAATGGTTCTGATGAGTTCTTAGCTGAAATAAAGAATGACTACAATACCAATCCATATTTTTATCATTTAGACATAACTAATGAAAAAGAAGTAAGTAAAGTCTCTAGGGCAATATTAGAAAAATATGGAAGAATTGATTCATTAATTAATAATGCTGCTTTAAATCCAGATTTTAAAAAAAGTAGTGAAAATTTTTCAAAACTTGAAAATTTCGAGCTTTTAAATTGGGAGAAAGAAATAGCTGTGGGTCTTACGGGCGCTTTTTTGTGTTCAAAATACTTTGGAAGTGAGATTTCTAAAAATAAAAATGGAGGTTCAATTATAAATATTTCTTCTGATTTGGGAATTATATCTCCTGATCAGAGACTTTATAATGATGAAAATAAAGATAGAGATAAGCAAATGGTTAAGCCTGTAACATACTCTGTAATTAAGCATGGCATAATTGGGCTTACTAAGTATTTAGCTACTTATTGGTGTGACAGAAATGTCAGGTGCAATGCAATTTGCCCAGGAGGAGTTGAGAATGGGCAATCAGAAGAATTCATTAAGAAAATATCTACAAGAATACCCCTTGGAAGAATGGCACGTTACAAGGATTTAGATAGTACTTTAGTATGGATGCTATGTGACTCTTCAAGTTACCTCAATGGTGCTGTTGTTCCTGTAGATGGTGGAAGATCAATATGGTAAACTTAATTACTAATGACTATTGATGACAGAATATTTCAGAATGATTGGGACTCATATAAATCGCAAAAAGCTATAACAGATTGTAATAAAATTGCTGACAGTCTTTGTTTATTTTTAAAAGAATACTTATCGAAATTTCATAAAAGAGAATTTACACTCAGACAAATAAATCTACTTTTTGGCAATTGGATCTATTATTACACACAAATAATCTATGATAGAAATGAGTCTATACAAAATCTTGATCAAAAGACTTCTTTATTAGACGAAAATTTTATCCTCAAGCCCCCAGTTTTTGATCCAATTGAATTTAATCAAAAATGTTCTTTATCAGATGAATATAATAATTACTTATATCAATTATTAATAAATTTATATGAAAATAAAATTCATAAAGCAAAACCAAAAAAATTTAAATTAAAGTATAGAAATAAGTTATCACTCAGAGAGTGGGTAATGAAGTTGTATTTTTATCTAATTTCTTCGAGTAGCAGATTAGTTATTTCGCAACCTTATTTAAGATGGAATGAGGTAATTCAAATGTCATGGAAAATAAGAAAAATAGGTATTTTTGAAAATTTTAATCAAGATTTTCATTTATATTATGAAGTGGATTTTGCAAAAAGAATTGAGCTATTCCAAAATTTAGCAGGTAACTTCCATGATAATATTTTCTATAAGCTGCTTCCAATATTACTACCTTCCTGTTATCTCGAATGTTATGAAGATATTGAGGTTTTATCAAAAAGATTTAATTCTTTAAATGTAAAACACCTTTTCACTTCAACATCCTTACTTTATTCAAATCCAGTAATTAGGGTGTATCTATCGAATAGAATTAATATTGAAATCCACAATAGATTTCATGGTGGTGGTTATAGAATTTTTAAAAATTATTGGTCAGAAAGATATGAGAAAAGTATTTCCACAAAATGTTATACTTTTGGTAATCCGTTTAAAGAAGAAGATCAAAGTACTTTTTTATCACCCAATATAAGCTTAAAGAATATAAAAAAGAAAAAGAATATTAATGTACTTGTCTTGTTATCATCAAGCCCAAAATATGTAACAGGATTTCATGGTTACCCTGTGAGTTCTAGAAGTCGCAAATGGGATAGAGAAACTTTCAATTTTTTAAAGGAAATACAAAATATTAAATTGACGATTAAACTTCCTACAGACTTAGGATGGGCTAATGAATTCAATAATCAAATAAAAAAAATTGCAAAATGTAAAGGTTACGATTTTGTGAAAACTCAAAATTCAGGAATTGAACTAATCAAAAAATCTAACTTAGTTATTTTTAATGCAGTAGGTACAGGGTTTTTAGAATCATTGGGTATGAATATTCCTACAATTTGTATTTATGATAAAGATACTTATACGTTTAATGAAAAGTTTATGAATTATGTAGAAAAGTTTAAGCGGCACAAGATAATTCACAACTCTACAAACTCCATATGCAGTTTTTTAGATGAAATTAATGGAGACTATAAAACATGGTGGAGCAATGAAGATTTGCAAAAAATATTGAGAGAGTTTCAAATGGACTATTATCAAATTGATATCGATTGGAAAAAAAATTGGCTCAACGTACTATTTAGTTTATAAACACATTATAATAATGCATTTCTTAAAAATAAGATAATTAATTTCTGGCAACCTAATTTCTAAATAAGATTAGTTTTATAAAATTTTTTTTTATTAATATAATTTATGGAATTTCAAAATAATATATTAAACAGGTCAATTTTTTCTTTCATAGCGATTGGCCTAAGAAGTGCATTTACTTTAACTATTGGAATTATTTTGGCAAGGACACTTGGGCCTAATGAGTATGGCACTTTTATTTTTCTTGTTACTAGTTTGACAGTCTTGTCATCTCTAATTGATTTTGGATCAACTTCAGCATTTTTCACATTTATTTCAAAAAAAGAAAGAGGTAAGTACTTTATTTTTATTTTCTTTTGTTGGAAGATCTTCCAGTTTTTTTTAAGTTCCTTAGTGATATTTTACTTGTTGCCCGATAAGTGGGTAAATGTAATATGGAATGGTGAAAATAGAATCTTAGTTCTGTTGGCATTTGCTTCAATTTTTTCCCAATTTCATGTGTGGAAAACAATTGAAAAAATTGGCGAGTCAAGAAGACTTACCTTTCGTGTACAATCAGTAAGCACATCATTCACTTTTATTCAGCTTATAACAATAATTGCTTTAGTTTTTTTAAATATTCTTAGTATTCAAATGATATTCGCATTAATTGTCATTGAATGGTTCATAGCGTCAATTATTGGGTCAATTTTAATTAATCCAAAAAATACTAAGTCGATTGAGAAAAATACTTTTCTTAATATTCTTTTAGAATATAAGAATTACTGCTTACCTCTAATACCTTATATTTTACTGAGTATTTTATCCGATTTTGGAGATACTTGGTTTCTTCAAAATTTTGGTGGATCAGTAGAGCAGGCTTATTATCAAGTTGCTGCTCAGATTTCAGCTATTAGCTTATTGGCAACTACATCTATTCTTCAAATATTTTGGAAAGAAATAGCCTCTGCAAACGAAAAAGGTGATATTAAAACACTTAAGAATTTATATGATACATCAAGTAAAGCACTTTTCCTAATTGCAGCATTAATTTCTTGTTTTTTTATACCATGGGCGAGTGAAATTATTAATGTGCTTTTAGGAAATGATTATTTAGACGGTAAGAATGCATTTTTAATAATGCTTGTTTACCCTATTTATCAATGTTTGGGTCAAGTTAACAACATAATGTTTTATTCTTTAGAGCACACTCGTAAGTTTGCTCAAATAAGTTCTATTTGGTTTATTGTTTCGTTTGTATCAGCATATTTATTAATCGCCCCAAACGGACTATTCATACCTGGTTTAGATTTGGGATCTGAAGGACTTGCAATAAAAATGGTGTTGCTGCAGTTCATATTTGTTTTTTATACAACTTATTGGATTTCAAAAAAATATAATTGGAAAATAGATTACTATTATCAAATTATTACAGTTTCTATTTTCTTGTTAATTTCGATCTCATTGAAATTTATAATTTTCAATACATTTATTGATTTTTTTGGATTAATTTTAACTTTTTTTATAACAGGTGTATCATATTTGTTAATTGTAATGTTATTGCTTATAAATAGTTTTAATTTATTCAAAATAAATAATAAAAATATAGAAACTGGAGTGAACTATATTAATAATAAACTGAAATCAGTAGTAAAATAAAAATGTTAAAAAAAATTCTCAGTCCATTAAAGAATATAATTAACTATTTTGTAATTAGAATACTAAAAATACAAAGACTTCAATCTGTCCGAAATTTTAGGTCAATAAATGATTATAGAAACGAGATATTAAATAGTTGTCATGTAATATTTGATGTTGGATCATGTGGAGGAAATTATCTAGGTTGCATTAATAATTTATCGTCTAAAAATATTTATTCATTTGAGCCGGATAAACTAATATTTGCACAACTTCAAAAACGATTTGAGAAAAACAAAAATATCAATTTTTTTAACATAGGGCTGGACACAAAAAGTGGTCAAAGGGATATGTTTTGTTATGCAATTCCCACTTTAAATTCATTATATTCAATTTCAGAATTTTTCAAAAAACGTACAAAATTTATTGAAAAAAAGACTATAGATTGTCAATCTTTAGATGAATTTATTTCAATAAATAGAATTCAGCAAATCGATATTTTAAATATTGATACAAATGGTTCTGAAATTTCTATTTTAGAGGGAGCAAAAAATAGTCTTTCTATGGGAAAATTTAGAAATATTGAAATTTCTATTTTAAGTCCAAATATTTATAATGTTGATAAAAATCATATACCTAAACTATTAAATTTATTAATGTGTCATGACATGGTTTTGAGTCGTATCTTTTTTGAGCCTGTTGATTTTGAGATAACAAAATATACTTTTTTATTTAGTTCAAAATGAAAATTGCATTATGTTTTTATGGATTAGTAGGCGGCGCCGAAGGAAATGATGGAAAAGGATTTACGTTATCTCCTGTAACAGCTGCCCATTATTATAAAAAAAATATAATTGATAATAACGAGAATGTAGACATATTTATTCACTCTTGGTCCGTAGAAGAAAAAAAGGAATTAATAGAAATTTATAAGCCTAAGAGACATTTAATCGAAACCCAAAAAAAATTCTATCCTTGGAAACTTTTTTTAAGACAGTTTTTACACCCATTACCAATATTAAAACTATTTTTAAGTGGGAATTGGAATATTTTCTCTTGGATATACAGTTTATCAACAAGAGCGCAAAGTCGTTGGTACAGTAACAAAAAATCAATTCAACTAGCTATAGAATATCAGAAAAGCAATGGTTTTAACTATGATTTTATATTTGTTACTCGTATGGATGTTGTTTTCTTTGAAAAAATTAATTTCAATAATTTTGATAAAAATTATTTTTATGTTCCTAACCGCAATAAGGGTCCAAATATAACAAGTGTGTATAATTGGGAGAGCAATAGGGATATTGTGGACGATGCATTTGGCGACTTATTCTTCTTTTCGAATTCAAGAAATATGGAAGAATTTTCATTACTTTTTGATTCAATGATGAAATATTCTTTAAGACCTCCATTTGCTGCAAAACAACATATAAATAAAATTACGAACAAGATAAAAAAAATTTTCTATTATGGTCAAGATTATCATGTATTAAGAATGTTTTTCTTCAAAGATGAGCATAAAGATATAATGTAGATCAGGTGTCCTTCCAAATATGGCTTATTCTATTAAAAATAAGCCTATGGAATCTTTTGAAAAAACAGTTTATGCATACTCTTAAAAATATTATACATCAACTATGACAGCAATCATTGTTTTCGGAGGTAGTGGATTTATTGGTTCTCATGTCTCAGACAAACTATCTGATGCAGGTCATAATGTTACGATTTTTGACAATAGACCTTCTAGTTGGCTACGGAGTGACCAAAAAATCATAATAGGTGATATTACTGATATAGATAAGGTGCAAGACGCAATCAAAAATAACGAAGTAGTTTACAATTATGCAGCGCTTTCAGATATTAATGAAGCGATTAATGATCCTGTGAAAACGGTAGATATAAATATTAAGGGAAATTTAAATATTCTTGAAGCTTGCAGGATTAATAATATTAATCATTACGTTTATGCAAGCTCAGTCTACGTACATAGTAGAGAAGGAAGTTTTTATAGATGTAGTAAACAAGCTGCTGAAAGTTATATTGAAGAATATCAAAAGATCTATGGAATAAAATATTCAATACTTAGATTTGGATCTCTTTATGGACCAAGATCTGATGAAAGCAATGCAATTTATAATATAATTACTAATGCAATCAAAACAGGAAAGATTGAGTATGTAGGAAGTGAAGATTCTTTAAGAGAGTATATTCATGTTGAAGATGCTGCAGCTGCAAGTGTAAAAGCATTAGAAGAGGAGTTTATTAATTCAAGTGTCATTCTCACAGGTCAGGAACCAATGAGAGTTTTAGATCTTTTGAAAATGATAGCAGAAATTTTAGGCTATGAAGAAAAGTCTGTAAGCTTAATTAACAAAAAACAACCTGGACATTATATTAGGACACCTTACGCAGTTAGTTCCAAGTTAGGTAAAAAATATATTCCTTCAATGCATGTCGATCTTGGTCAGGGACTTATGCAAATGATTAATCAAATAAAAGATAGTGATCAAAAATAATTTTCACTTCCATATACAAAAATACAAATACATTTTTTGGGACTTTGATGGCGTTATTAAAGAGTCACTTGATGTAAAAACTAATGCATTTGAAAACTTATTTAAATCTTATGGACCAGAAATTGCTGAAAGGGTAAGAAATCATCATTTGGAGAATATCGGTATATCAAGATATAAAAAAATACCTCTTTATCTATCTTGGGTTAATGAGCCTATTTCAAATCAAAATATTAGAACATTCTGCAAAAACTTTTCAGAAATTGTAGTTGAAAACGTTATAAAATCGCCATGGGTACCTGGTTTTTTAGAATTTATTAATTCAACTTATGGTATAAAATCTAATATGCTAGTAACTTCTACACCTCAAAAAGAGATTGATATGATTCTTAAAAAATTAGATATCCAAATTTTTTTTGAGAAAGTATTTGGAGCTGAAACCGCTAAAAATAAATCAATTAGGATTTGTATTGATAGAATGAAGATTGATCAATGTGATTGCTTAATGATAGGCGATACTGAAACAGATCTTAAAGCCGCTGAAGAAAATAATATTTCTTTTTTGTTAAGAAAAACTCATTTAAATAATAAACTACAATCAAATATGACGATGAATCAATTTTCTAATTATTTATAAAATGAATAGAATAAAAAAAATTAAGTTAATAAGAAATAAATTAAAATCAGGAAAATCATCAATTGGAAGCTGGATGCAGACCGCAGACTCTAATATTGCAGAAATAATGGGTAAATTAAACTATGATTGGATTACGATTGATTTAGAGCATGGGTCAGCCAGCCTAGCTAATCTGCCAGATTTATTTAGAAGCATCGATCTAGGGTACTCATTACCATTAGTTAGATTAGCGAGCGCTGATAAAGAAGTTTCAAAAAGGGCATTGGATGCTGGAGCCGGTGGTCTCATTTTCCCAAATATTGAAACTGGGAAACAATTAATTGAAATAATATCTGCAAGTTGCTGGCCTCCAACTGGAAAAAGAAGTGTAGGTTTTTCAAGAGCCAATCTTTACGGGGAATATTTTGATGAATATAAAAAAGAAGCACAATCTCCATTGATTATTGCAATGATAGAGAGCTTAAAAGGACTTGATAATCTTGAAGAAATATTAAGAACCCCTGGCTTGGATGCAGTAATGGTTGGCCCATATGATTTAAGTGCTTCACTTCAAATAACTGGTGACTTTAAGAATAAAATATTCAAGGATGCTTTAAGGTACATAGCTAAAACTTCAAAGGCAATGAAAATACCAGTAGGCATCCATCAAGTCGAACCATCACTAGAAGAGCTTAGAGAAAAAATAAAAAAAGGTTATCAATTTTTAGCTTACTCTATTGATACTGTTTTTATAAACAAACTTGCAAAAAACCCACTTCAATTAAATAAAAAATAATGGAAGTAATTGCAATTATACCCGCAAGAATGGGTTCATCTAGATTTCCTGGAAAGCCAATGCAAAAAATTCTTGGAATCCCCATGATTGGCCATTGTTACAAAAGAGCAAAAATGTGTAAATCCCTAAGCGAAGTTTATGTGGCAACATGTGATAAAGTAATAGATGAATACATTAAATCGATAGGAGGTAAATCAATCATAACCTCAAAATCTCATGAAAGGGCTACCGATCGAACTGCAGAAGCTATGATAAAGATTGAAAAAAAAACAGGTTTAAAAATCGATATTATTGTCATGATACAAGGTGATGAACCTATGATTACTCCAAGGATGATAGAAGACTCTATTAAAGCGTTTAAAGATCAAAATATAAATGTAGTAAATTTGATGTCTAAAATCAATTCAAAAAAAGAATTTTATGATCCTAATGAAGTCAAAGTTGTATGTGATAAGAATAATTATGCATTATATTTCTCTAGAGAGCCAATACCTTCATTTAGTAAATATGGAAAGCATAACTTCATGATGAAGCAGGTTTGTATTATACCTTTTAGAAGAAACTTTTTAATCAGATTTAATAAAATGAAAGAGACGCAACTTGAAAAGATTGAATCTGTAGATATGCTTAGAATTCTTGAAAATGGAATAAAAGTTAAAATGATTGAGACGCAAGAAGAAACATATAGTGTAGATACAAAACAAGATTTAAATAAAGTCAAAATAAAAATGAAAGCCGATTCACTATTAAAAAAATATTAGTTTTATGAAATGTAGAATTTGTGAGTCAGAGAATGAATATCTTTCTATAAGAGCAGATTACGTATTTGGTGGAAATGATGACGACAAATTCTGGCATTGTAAAAACTGTGACGTGATTTTTTTATATCCTATTCCAAGCATTGAAGAAGAAAAATTTTTTTATTTAAAAGAATTTGAAAAATTTATGTCAAAAAGAGTGGGTGATCATAGGGATTGGACGAATGCTGAAAAACATAAAACAACAAACTTCGATCAAGTATCAAGGCGTATGAAATTTTTAAATGAATATATAAAACCTGGTACTGAAATTCTGGAAATAGGATGCTCTAGTGGTTTTATGTTAGATGAATTTAAAAAAAAAAGGGCTAATTGTTGGGGCGTTGAACCATCAGGTGAATTTGGCGAATTTCTCTCCAAATCAGGGCACGAATATGTTGAAGACATAAGTGAATTGAGTGAAAAAAAATACGATTTAATTACTCACTTTTTTGTCTTTGAACATATGAGAGATCCATTTGAATTCTTGAAAACAACCCAGAAAATGCTAAAAACTAATGGTGTTCATATTTGTGAGATACCTTGCTATGAGGATGCTTTAACATCTTTGTATAAAATACCAGCTTTTGAGAAATTTTATTGGTCGAAAGCACATCATTATTATTACAACTTCAAGTCTTTAGAATTTATTTTAAAAAAATTAAATTACAAATTTAAGCTTGTTCCCGAGCAGCGCTACGATATTTCAAACCACATAACGTGGTTACAAGATGGGGTACCTGGAGGCCAAGGAAAATATAATGATTATTTGTCTATAGAAACTAGGGAAGCTTATCGTAAGAGCCTAATTGACTCTAAAAAGTGTGATACAATTTTCTTATATATTTGGAAATAGGAATTATCAATGTCATCATTTTTAGTAACTGGCGCAGCAGGATTCATTGGATCAGCATTATCAAAAAGATTAAAGATGAATGGTCATAATGTTGTTACAATTGATGATTTAAGTACTGGATACATGGACAATATTCCAAAAGGAGTTGAATTTGTAAAAGGTGACTGCGCGGATGAAAAAATTTATAATAGATTAGAAAATTACTCTTTTGATGCAATCTTTCATTTTGCAGGACAGAGCTCAGGTGAAATTAGTTTTGATAATCCTTCTAAAGATTTAGAAACTAATACAAAATCAACTCTATTATTAATTGAGTATGCGTTAAAAATAAAATGTAAAAGAATTATTTATGCAAGTTCTATGTCTGTTTATGGTGAGCACGAAGACAGGCCAATAAATGAGAAAGATATATGTTCACCTGTATCATTTTATGGAGTTGGAAAATTAGCTAGTGAAAATTATCTTCAAATATATAAATCTTATGGGATCGTATTTACAAGCTTAAGATTATTTAATGTATATGGACCAGGACAAAATTTAGCTAATTTAAGACAAGGAATGGTAAGTATTTATTTAGCTCAGGCAGTTAATGATGAAAAAATTGTTGTTAAGGGTAAAGGTAATAGATTTAGAGATTTTATTTATATAGACGATGTAGTTGAGTTTTGTGTTCAATGTATTTCAAATAAGGGTACTTTCAATCAAGTTATAAATATTGGAACAGGAAAAAAAACGTTAGTTGATGAGTTACTTAAAATTATCAATGCTAAAATTGGAAAGAAAACTGAAATCGAATATATTGAGGGAACACCAGGAGATTTACATGGCATAATAAGCGATACTCATCTCATGAATTCTATTTTCCCACAAAACATCAGCACTGAATTAGAATACGGAATTAGTCAAATGATAAATTGGATTTACTCAATAGATGCAAAAAAAGAAAAATAAAAAAAAAATAAACAAACAGTTAAATATTTTTGATATTAAGCAAAAAAAAATTTCTAGAGAGAAAATAGATTCTTTATTTTTAGGAAAAAGTTATGAATTAGACAGTTCTTATGAAATTTCAGTAATGGATCTTATTGAAAAAAATTGGTCATTTTTAAAAAAGGAGTTTTTAGAGTGGAATACTAGTTTGCCAAATATAAAAATTAAAAATGAAACTATTATAAAAAGAATGTCTAGTGATGCAATATACGGTCGTTCATTTTGGTGGGGTACCACTATTCATAATAGGTCGCCTCTTGAGAATCCTCAGATTGTTAACATATTTAAAATAAGAGAGATTGAAAAACTTATTATAAAAAAAAAATATGATAATATTAAGTATTTCGGGAATAATCCGATTATTGAAAATTGCTTAGCTGAGCTATCAAGTCATCTAAAAATAAATTACAGTACAAATGTAATTTCTTATAGAAATTATATTATCCAAAAGTTAAAATTAATTACCCTGAAAAATTTTCCATATTTTTTTCTAGCACTCGCGTATTACTTAATTTTTATTTTTAGGTGGATTAAAAGTAATATTATTTTTGATTTTAAATCAAAAAAATCAATTTTTGCTAATAAATTCATCATTTCTTATCTATTTCCTTTTGATAAGGCATATGCACAAAAAAATAAATATAGGTCACAATATTTTGGTAAACTTCACGAATCTATAGAGAAAACAAATGTAAAAGCAAATTGGTTATTACTATACAGTCGAAATTCTGAATTGAGCTATTTTAAGTCTTTACTTTTTTTAAAAAAAATAAATCGAAATCCCAGTATAGCAAAAAACCAAAACTTTTTTTTTATAGAACAATGTTTAAGTGTTCACGACTTAATTAAAGTAATATCTTTATATATAAAAAATTACTTTCAATTTTACCCAATAAAAGATCTAGGTAGATATTTTAAAATTAAAAGTTCTAATTTTAATTTTTTCAATGTACTTGTTTATAATTTAAATAGTTCCTTGTATGGTTCATCGTCTTTAAAGTCATGCATTTATGCAGTAGCATTTGATAAAATTTTCAAAAATATAGATAATAAAGCTGAGCTAATTTATATTTTTGAAAATAGTACGTGGGAGCAATTTGCTTTATATTCATGGAAAAAATATCAAAAAGGCAACTCGTTAGCTATTGCGCATTCCCCTAGCATTGCGGCAGATACGAATTTAAAGTCATATTTATATGATAAACTTGAATATGATAATTCAAGAAGAAGTAAAGCTTTGCCTGATAAGATAGTTGCTCCAGGTGATTTGTTCACTAAGAAAATGATTAGTTCAGGCTGGGAACAAAAACGATTTATTAAATTAGAGTCATTAAAATATAGTTATTTAAATGAGCTAGGTAATAAAGCAAATATCCAATATTGTAATAAAGATACAAGTTTACTTATAATTACTGGCTATATGTACAATGAAACATTTTACCAATTAAGAATATTTTCAGAATCATTAAAAAAAGGATATCTTAAAAAATTCAAAAAAATATTCATCAAACCCCACCATGACTGTCCAATAGAAGGGATTTTAACTTTATTAAATATTAATTTGTCAGCAAAAATAGAGATAAGTGAAAATACCTTGGAAAAATATAATCCAAAGATTACAACATGTTTTTTAGCAAATTCAACATCAGCTGTATTTGACATTATTTATTGTAAAATGAATTATCTAATCGCGGGATCAGGTGAAACATTAAATTTAAACCCACTATACAATCTTATTAAAATTAATTATATAAATAGTGCAGATGATTTGCAGAAACAAATTAGGGCCTCAAAAATAAAATATAATTTTAAAAGAGATGATCTATTTTATTCTAGTAAAAGAGGCTTAAATTGGGAAACAGTTATACTAAAAAAATAATATATTATCTTCCGACACTCCCTAGGAAAAGATTTTGTACCTTCAGTGGTACTAATAAATTTTCAGAGTGGCTAGAAACTTTAAAATTATTATTTTCATTTTATCGATCAAAAAGTTCAGAAAGTATTTCTGAATATGAAAAGTTGTTTGCAAATAAAATTGGCTCAAAATATGCTTTTAGCTTTGGAGCAGGTAGAATGGCTCTTTATGCTATACTAGATGCTTTAGAAGTAGGTGAGAACGACGAAATTATTTTACCCGCTTTTACATGTGTAGTCGTTGTTAATGCTATTCTGTATAGAAAAGCTAAACCAATTTTCATAGATATAAATCTTAACGATTTTAATATATTAACCTCTGAAATTGAATCAAAAATAACAAGTAGAACAAAAGCTATTTATGCGCAGCACACTTTTGGAAAAATATGTAATCTAAAAGAAATAAATCAAATTTCAAAAAAATATAGTATTCCAGTCATTGAAGATGCTGCTCATGCACTTGGAAGTAGTATCGGAGATAATAAAGCTGGAACATTGTCTGACATTGCTTTTTTTTCAACAGATCATTCTAAAACTATAAATACTTATTTAGGAGGAATGGTCACAACAAACAATAAAAATTTGGCAAAAAAAATTGAATTAATATCTATGAAAACAAAAACTCTAAGTTCAGCAAGTAGACTTCATTTAGGTTTAAGTTTTGTTATTGAATATTTATACTTCCTACCAAAAACATTGTGGATTGGACGTTCATTACATGCCTTAATTAGCAAGTTACATCTTAATTTTAATTTTAGGGACGAATTGCTAATTAAAAAACCTCGTAAGTATCCCTACCCATGCAAAATAACAGATATTCAAGCAAAAATCGGTGTCAGCCAATTACGTGGTCTTGAAAAAAATGTTAAACATAGACAAAACTTGGCCTTAATTTTAGAAAATAATATAGGATGGTACAAATTGGATGAACTTGAATTTAGTAATTATTCATGGTTGAGATATTCCTTTTTAGTAAAAGATAGAGAAAAATTTGAAAAAAAATTTTTTAAACATTTTGACTTAGGGGTGTGGTTTAACACAATATTTCAAGGTCGTAAGAATAATTTTATGGATTTAGGATATATAGAAAATAGTTGCCCTAATGCAGAATTCGCAGCTAAACATATTGTAAATTTTCCGACACACGAGCGCGTAAATATTGAATTTATGAATAAAATAATAATTGAAAATTTAGATTGGATTAAATCTGAATTGATTATATTGAGTAAAGATGAAATCAATTTTTAATAGTTACAAAGATAAAAAAGTAGTCATTACAGGTCATACTGGCTTCAAGGGAAGTTGGTTAACTGCGTGGCTGTGTCATCATGGCGCTCATGTTTATGGTATTTCAGATAGTATACCAACTAATCCCTCAAATTTTAAAAATTTAGATATTAAAAAAAACTTTTACGACCACAGAATTAATATTTTAGACTATAAAAAACTAAACAATATAATTAAGAAAATTGCCCCTGATTACATATTTCATTTAGCAGCTGAGTCGTTAGTGAAAAAGTCTTATCTCGATCCACTTAAAGCATTTAATACAAATGCTATTGGATCTATAAATTTGCTAGAGTCAGTAAGAAATATAATTAGCAATCCTCCAGTCGTCATAATGATAACAAGTGATAAAGTATATAAAAATAATGAATGGATATGGGGATATAGAGAAAATGATATCATTGGAGGAGAAGATCCATATTCTGCATCAAAAGGTATGGCTGAAATAGCTATAAATAGTTATATGAAGACCTATTTTAAAAATCTAGACGATCACAAAATAGCAGTTGCAAGAGCTGGAAACGTAATTGGTGGCGGTGACTGGGCACCAGATCGGCTTATTCCTGACTGCATGAAAGCTTGGTCAAATGGTGAAGAAGTTATTATTAGAAATCCAGAGTCAACCAGACCATGGCAGCATGTTCTTGAGCCTTTGAGCGGGTACTTATTATTGGGACTAAAACTATCAAATGATAATAGAATTAATCAACAAAAATTCAATTTTGGACCAAAACCAACTAATAATTTCACAGTTGAAGAAGTAATCAATGAAATGTCTAAATATTGGAAGAATGTAAAAATTTTAAAAGATACTGGTGATCATGATGTAAAAGAAGCAGGTTTGTTGAAGCTCAATTGCGATAAAGCACTCACAGAATTAGGATGGACACCCAGCCTAACATTTGAGGAAACAATTAAGCTTACAGTAGAATGGTATAAAGCTTTTTATAATAATGATAATGCATACAAGTTAACTATTAATCAAATAAATAAATTTGAAAAAATAATAAAAAATAAATTTCAAAATTAAGTTCTTTTAATGATAGATAAAATTAAAGTTGTAGAACAAAAAAAAATTATCTCTGATAATGGTAAGATAATGCACTTTATAAAAAAATCAGATACTGAATTCTCAGGGTTTGGTGAAGCATATTTCTCTACCGTAAAAAAAAATAGTATAAAAGCATGGAAAATGCATCGAAGAATGAAGTGTAATATCATTGTACCTTATGGAGAAATTGTTTTTGTTGTTATGAAAAAAAATTATTCGGAAGATAAATCTGATTTTGATATTATTAATTTATCTTCTGAAAATTATAAAAGATTAACAATTCCTCCAAATTTATGGTTTGGTTTTAAAGGTATTAAATTTGAAGAGTCAATTTTAATTAATTTATCAAATGAAGAACATGATCCGGATGAAGTTGATAGAAAAGACATCAATGAAATTAATTTTAATTGGTCAGAAATTTTATGAAAGTTGTAATTCTTGCAGGCGGATTTGGTTCAAGACTATCAGAATATACTGATAAAATTCCTAAGCCAATGGTTGAAATTGGAAGTGAACCAATATTAATACATTTAATAAAATATTTTATGAAATTTAACTTAAACGATTTTATTATTGCTTTGGGCTATAAGTCTGAGTACGTCAAAAGCTATTTTATTAATTATAAAGTAGATAGTAGTTTCTCATTTAATTTATTTGAAAATAAATTAGAACTAAAAAAATTTAACTCCAAAATTAAAACAACAATTACTCTCGTTGACACAGGTATTGGCACAATGACAGGAGGCAGAATAAAAAGACTAGAAAATTTTTTGGGTAGAGAAGACTTTTTATTAACCTATGGCGATGGATTAAGTAATGTTCCAATTGATCAATTAATGAAATTTCATAAAAATCACAATAAACTTGCCACAGTAACTGCCGTTAGACCTCCGGCTAGGTTTGGTGAGATACAAATAGAAAAAGATGAAGTGAAGTCATTTAAAGAAAAGCCACAAACTGATAAAGGCTGGATTAATGGAGGTTTCTTTATATTTAAACCCCAGTTTCTAGAGTATTTGAAATCAGATGATACTGTTCTGGAACAAGAACCTCTCGAATGTGTGGCTAAAGAAGGTAAATTGAATGCATTTCGACATGATGGATTCTGGCAATGTATGGATACAAAAAGAGACAAAGACTTACTTGAGGAACTTTTTAGTTCTAACGCACCTTGGTTACAGTAGGCAAGCGCATGAAAAAAGATGAATTTATTGTTGGAGTCACTTCACCATCATTTTGCAACAATGAAAAACTTAGAGAAGAAATTTTAACCGTATTTCCTAAAACTGTATTTAATACAAAGAATAAAAAATTGAATCATGATGAAATGTTAGAACTCTTTATGGAGGTCGATGCATTGATCGTGAGTATGGAAAATATTGACTCTAAGCTATTAAATAAATTAGGAAACCTCAAATTGATTTCTAAATTTGGGGTTGGCTTGGATAACATAGACTTAAGTTCGTGTGAAAATTTAGGAGTTAAAGTAAATTTTACCCCTGGGGTAAATAAAGTTTCTGTAGCTGAAATGACAATTGCTTTTATGATTTCGTTATCAAGAAATATGTATCAATCATCAATACTATTAAAAAGTGGGATTTGGGATAAGTCAAATGGTGGAAATGAAATCTCAAATAAAAATATTGGAATCATTGGATGCAACAATATTGGTCAAGAGGTTATACGAATGTTAGAACCATTTAAATGTAATATATATATAAATGATTTAGTTGAAAAATCAGATATTTGTAAAACGTATAAAGCAAAACAGGTTGAGCTAGATTATTTATTGCAAAATTGTGATATAGTATCAATTCATTTACCATTAAACTCTAAAACTAAAAATTTAATAAGTATTAATAAACTCAAATTAATGAAAGAAAATTCAATTATAATCAATACTTCGCGTGGTGGAATAGTTAATGAAGAGGACTTATTTCAAGCATTAACTAATAATTTTATAAACGCAGCTGCATTAGATGTTTATGACATCGAACCGCCAAAAAATAAAAAGTTGTTAAAACTAAATAATTTATATTGCACTCCTCACATAGGAGGCAATTCTAAAGAATCAGTAATGATGCTAGGAAGAGAAGCTATAAAAAATTTAGAGATTTATTTTTAATTACAGTTCGTCAAAAGGTTTAAAATGAAAGTAAAATTATCAAAGTCATCAATAGATTTTAGAGAGGAAAATGCTGTAAAAAGAGTTCTAAAAAGAGAATATTTGGGCATGGGAACTGAGGTAAGGCTTTTTGAAAAGGAATTAGAGAAGTTTATTGGCGGTAAGGGAAAAGTTCTATGTGTGAATAGTGGAACAGCTGCCTTGCACCTAGCTTTGCAGTCCTTAAATTTAAAACCTGGTGATGAAGTCATAGTTCCAAGCTTAACTTATGTTGCAAGTTATCAAGCAATTTCAGCTACTGGAGCAAAACCAGTGTCATGTGATGTAAATACTTCAAACCTTATGATTGATATTGATGATTTAAAAAAAAGAATATCGAAGAAGACTAAAGCTATAATGCCGGTTCATTATGCTGGTGCAACACCAAACTTGGCGGAAATATTTAAAATTGCTAGAACAAAAAATATAAGAATAGTTGAGGATGCTGCACATGCATTTGGATCATTAACAACTAAGGGTAATATTGGTAGTACCGGAGATATCGTTTGTTTTAGTTTTGATGGTATAAAAAATATTACTTCAGGTGAAGGAGGGGCAGTCGTATCGTTTAATAAAAAAACTTACGAAAAGATCAGTGACTCGAGATTATTGGGAGTTAAAAAAGACTCAGACAAAAGATATATAAAAAAAAGAAGCTGGGATTTCGATGTTACTGATCAAGGATGGAGATATCACATGAGTGATATAATGGCTGCAATAGGTCGAGTGCAGCTTAAAAAATTTAAAAAATTTTCAAAAAAAAGAAAAGATATCGCTAAATATTATCATAAGGAGTTAATTAATTGTAAAAATATAAATTTGTTAGATATTAATTATAATCTAGTAACACCTCATATTTTTGTAATAATTCTTAAAGATAATAAAAGAGATAAAATCAGATCTCGTTTATCAAAGTTAGGAATTGAAACAGGTATACATTGGAAACCCTGTCATCATCTATCAAAATATAAAACCAGCTATAAGTTAAATAATACTGAAAAAATATATAAAAATATTCTTACTTTACCGTGTCATTTTGACGTATCAAAAAAAGACCAAGATCTGATTATCAAGCATATTTTTCAGGAATATAATTAATTATGAGTTTAGTATCAATAATTATGAACTGTCATAATGGTTCAAATTATTTACATGAGTCAATTAGTTCGGTAATTAATCAAACCTACAAAAATTGGGAGATTATATTTTGGGATAATCAGTCAACGGATGATAGCATTAAAATAGCTGAGAAATTTAATGATGATAGAATTAAAATATATAATAGTAAAAAATTTGAAAAATTAGGTAAGGCAAGAAACAACGCAATCGCAAAATGTAAAGGAGAATTTATAGGATTTTTAGATACTGATGACCTCTGGTATGCAGAGAAATTGGCAAAACAGATACCTTTGTTTGCCAATGAAGATGTGGGGTTAACTTATTCAAACAGTATATTTTTTAAAGGTTCAAAATCAAAGCTGCTTTATCAAAATAAGAGAGGTTTACCAAAGGGAAACGCACTAAAAGAAATTCTTGGCAATTACAATCTATCGCTTGAAACAGTAATAATTAGAAGAAAAATAATCGATAAAATGGATTATCATTTCGACGAAGATTTTAATTTAATTGAAGAGAGGGATTTTTTTACACGTATCTCATTTCATTGTAGTATTGACTATGTATATGAACCTCTCGCCAAATGGAGAATTCACAGTAATAGTTTGACACAAAAGAATATTTCACTATTTGGCGATGAATTACACTTAATGATTAAAAAGTATAATCAATTTTACCCCAATATTGTCAAAGACAACCCGAATGAAATTAATAATATCAAAATGAAAGCTCAATTAAGATACTCCCAAGAGGCTTGGCGTGAAGGAGATATGAAAAAAGCACGATTAATGATTCGAGGTTATATTTTTAAGAGTGCTAAAATATTTATTTTCTTTATTTTCACAATGATCCCAATAAGAATACAAAAACTATTTTTAACTTATTTTATTGTTATTTAATTGACTATTAATTTCTCAAAATATTTGTGTGGTTTTTATATTCTATTTTTTATTTTATCTTTAATAATATTTTTTAATAATTCTACATCATTCAACTCTCATATATTGCTAGGGACATCTCTAATGATTTTTCAACTAGTAATATTTCATAATTTAATAAAAAATCCCGTTAATGAATTATATATATTATTTTCAATCTTATTTTTTACATTCTATGTTTTAAGAATTATTTATATAATGTATGAACCTGATGTGTTTAAATATGGAAAATATGTAAGCAGTCCAATTGAGATTAGTCATATCATTGATACTACAATTTTTCTAAATTTATCCTTATTTTTTTCAGGTCTTGCATTCTTATTTGCTTCGTTATTTAAATTCAAATTAAGAAATAGAAGTTACCAAGGGGAAGGTGCTAAAGTTAAAATTATATCTATTTATATTTTTTTTATAGTTATGTTATTAGTGGTCCTTTTCAAAAGAGTGTTTTTAGATAGTGGCTCGTATGAAAGTGAATACTCAAATATCTCTCCTCTATATAAATTAATTTTAATGTTTTTTTCCTACAGTGAAGTATATCTTCTATTACTATTGTCAGTTTTTTTTATAAAAGATAGTAATACCAAAAAAGTAGATTTATTAATAATCTCCCTGTTACTTTTATTATTTTTAGCGCTATTTACCTTTGCTGGTAAAAAGTCAGCAATTCTGTCAATAGTTTTATATTTGCTTTTAATTAAGCTTATCATGCAGGGAGATTTCAAAATTCATATAGGAAAATTTAGTTTAATTTTATTTTTAATTGGGTGCATTTTTATTCTAGGATTTTATTTTGGAAAAATATATAGAAGTACAGCTTTTTTATCGAACGAAAATATTTTAGATTATAATTTAATTATTTATGAAGCTGAACGATGGGGACTTTTAATAAGTTCTGCTCAAGAACTATTTCAAAAAATATCTCTGAGAATCAATGCTGTTGATCCACTTACTATTATTTTAAATTCTGACCAAAAAGTAATGAATCTATATGTTAATAGTGAAACAACTATGCAAAGCTTTCTTAATTTAATTTTACCTGGACAACCTTACGAAGTTATTAATATATCTCGAACATTTCCTCTAGTATTAGAAGAAAGTATATTAGTTAATGAAGAAGTGGCAATAATTGGCAAAAATTCATTTGAGGTTTCACAAAACATGACTTCAGCGCATCAATTTATTGATTATGATTTTGCAAAAAGGATTTCAACGACTGAAATGTGGACACTTGAAGGAATAAATTATGCACATTTTGGCTATTATGGCTCTATTTTATCAACAGCAACTTTTATATTTATATTTTCCTTGATATACAGTTTTGTGAGTCAAAAAAATATTCGACATAATTTTTTAACTAAGTTCGTAATAATTTTCATGTTTTATCTTTTTTTACAAAATTTTGGTTATGACAATTTTTTATATTATCTTATTACCTGGCCAATATTTCTAATTTCAATTTTAACAATTCATAGATTGTCCTCTTTTTTTCTACCTGGAAGATATATTAAAATTTAAAAATGTATTTACCTGCATACCCAAAAAAAATAACAAAATTTAAAAAAATCAAAAATAATAATATTGATAATTTATTTTATTTTAGATCTGCCAGTAATGCTTTATATTTTTATTTAACAAACATACAAAAACATACGAACAATATAATATATATACCAAGTTTTATTTGTAGAAGTGTGAGTGACGTTGCATATGAAGCCGGATTCAAAATTATATTTTATGATTTGCATGAAAACTTATCACCTAAAATTGATATAAATTTACTAAATAAGGGAGACGTAGTAGTATTTGTAAATTATTTTGGATTTAATATAAATCCAATTACTTCTCTACATAAATATTTAGAAAAGAAAATTCACATTATATTAGATAACTCACATCAAATGCCAACTGATGAAGACTTTTTCAATGTTTTACCTGTTGCTAAAATATTTAGTTTATGGAAAACCCTTCCAGTTTCTGAAGGAGGAGTACTTGTTTATAATAATTTCAATAAAGATTTACAAATAAATAGAAAAGACTTTAAGATTCATTTAATTAAATATACGACTCAAAAAATTCAATTAATATCTTTTTTAATTAATTTGAATCTTCTTTTCCTTAAAGATAAATTAAAGGGATATTTACGTAGAAAATTAAAAAATATAATCAATCAAAAAGATTTTAGTGAAGGCCCATTTAAGAGTCCACTTTTTCTTAAATATATTGATTTTGATATAGCAAGGTCTGCTAGAATAAATAATTATAAATATCTTATGAAAAATATAAAAAAAATAAAGAATATAAATATTATGTTTGAGGAAATATCTAACGGTACAATTCCCTTCACATTACCAATTGCAACTAAAAATGCAAAAAGTGTTGTTACTCAAATTCGTCAATATGGGGTAGAATGTTTTATGTGGCCATATGAAGATTTGCCGTCTGAAATCAGTATAGAAAATTATGATGTTTTAAAGTACTGGTATCAAAATGTGATTCACTTACCTATTCAACAAAATTTTAAACGTAAGCATTTAGATAGAATAATTTATGCAATCAATAAAACAATTAAATCATAAAATATTAGAATTTACTCATTCAGATGTAAATTTAAACGATGAAAATCTTTTTTGCTCTAATTCATGGGTACAGAGTATTCAGAGTACATTTGGTTCTAAACTGTATGGGATTTTTACATATGATTCAGAAGATAATATTGTAGCTATTTTTACTTTTTATATACTTAAAAAAAGACTATTTACAATTTATGGTGCTCCTATACCAGGTTCATTTATACCATATCAAGATCCAATTATTTTTTCTCCAGAGTATAAACCTCAAAAAAACAATATAGTAGTTTTACAAATAAGAAAAATATTAGAACAATTTAATTGTAGTTATTTTGAGTTTCGATCCGCAAGCAATGATTTGATTAATCATTTAGCAAAGCAAATAATCGGCAAAGTTGAATTTCCATCTACTTATATCATTGACCTCATGGATGAGGAGCTGAATTGGAAGATGATGAAAGATAAAACTAGAAATATGGTTAAAAAAGCAATTAAAAATGATGTAAAGCCCATAGTTACTGTTCCATCAGATAAAAATATTGATATCTTTTATGATTTATTAACTCAAACTTTTAAAAGATCTGGAAAAAAACCATTACATTCAAAAAAATTTATAAAAACATTAATAAATAATTTATACAATGATGACAAATTGCTATTTTTATCAATACAAAAAGAAAATCAGATTCATTCAATGGGACTATTTGCCCACGATAAGAATACAATTCATTTTATAAGTGGCGCTTCAAATATTTCATCATTTAAATACGGCTCTAATAACTTGATGCAGTGGGAAGTTATCAAATATGCAATTTCAAAAAAAATTAAAAAATATGACATGGGAGGAAGAGGAATAAATTCAATTGACAAATTTAAGGAAGGCTTTGGTGGCAAAATTCATTATTATGGAAAGTTTACAAAAAAAACTTTAAGTATGAGGACAATGGAAGTGGCATATAAATTCCTAAGATCATATTATTGAGATGAGCAAAATAATATCTCTTTGTTATCATGATGTAAAAGATGAAAAGTTATTAATATCTGGCTTTAATTCTATAGGTTCAAATTTGTATACACTAGACATAAATACTTTTTGCGACCAGATGAAGCTACTTAAAAGAGATCATGTAATTTTAGTTGATGATTTTACACAAATAATGAATGAAGATAAGTTTGTTTTAACATTTGATGACGCTGGTCAAAGCGCTTATGAAGTTATACTTCCTGTGCTTGAGGATTTAAGATTAAAGGCTCATTTTTTCATACCCACTAAATTTATCGGAAGTAATAATTTTTTGAATGAGTCTCAAATAAAAGAAATATCAAAATTAGGCCATAAGATTGGGTCTCATTCATCGTCACATCCAAATCAAATTTCTCGTCTATCAACAAAGAAGCAAAACTACGAGTGGCAGTCTAGTATAAGAGTTTTAGAGGATATTACTGGTGAAAACATAAATTGCGCATCAATTCCAAATGGCGATGTGTCTAATAAGGTATATGAATGCATGGTCAATAATGGGATAAAATATATTTTCAATTCTTATCCGACATCAAATATAAAAAAATTTCACAAGTCATATATATTTGGCAGATTTGCATTTAAAAATAATTATGAAATCAAATTTTATGATGCATTATTAGAAAACAACAGAAAGTATATTTTTATATTTAGTATGATCAGCATTAATAAAATGATAATAAAAAAATTATTGGGAAAGTATTATCTCAAATTTAGAAACTACTTTTTACATTATTAATTCTGTGCATTCATTTATAAATTCATTATTGCCTATTTCAGCATTTATTTTTTTAATAATATTGCCTTTTAATTACTTATTAAATTATAAATTTTCATTTAAATATTCTTTATTATTAACATTTATTTTTTTTTCAGCTTTCTCATTTATTATTTTAGTCTCTTATCATTTATTATCAATTTGGGTGGTAATTATTTTTTATGTATTTATATATCTATCAATTTTGAGAAATAAAAAATATCATAGAAATTTCAATTCAAAATTTATTTTAGATATTTCTATAATTATTTTAGCTACTTGTTTACTTTGGTTTTTACTCTTTTATAAAAACTACTTAATTGGAAACATTGAATCAGACATTATGTTTCAGGTAGGATTTGTAAATGAATTAAAACATAGCCTAATTCCAAAAAACCCTCATTGGTTTGATAATGAGCCAATACATTATCATATACTTACACATTATAATTGGGCAGCATTATCATTATTTACTAATGTGCCATCAGTAAGCATAGTTTTTTTAACCTCAAACGTAATAATATGTTTTTCTATTATTTTACTTATTTATTTTTTTCTAGGCCCAAATAGATATGCGGGGATATTAATATTATTCTTATTTATTTTTTATCAGCACAGTGAGAACTATGACTATTTACTTGCGGTGAAAAAAAATATGTCAGGACATAATGCAGGAAGTTTTTTTTGGTCACTTCCGTTATTCATTGGATCTCTATTTTTGTACAAAGAATATGATAAATACAGAAATAACATTATTAGTAAGCCAGCTATTTACAAATATCTTGAAATCATAATTTTTGGCCTTATTTTTCCTCTACTTATTTTTTATTCTAAAAGTAATTTTTTATTGTTCTTTGTTTCAGCTGAAATATTGTTTTTACTACGGGCATTGTATAATAATTTAGGATCCAAGGTCAGTAAAATTAGATATATATTATCTTACTCCCCCTTTTTTATAACTACGCTATTAATTTATTTAATTCTTCCTTACGAAGATTCATCTTGGTATGGAGTTGCTTTTATAGATTTCTCAGGCTTAAATACAATGAAATTTGAGACATTTCATAGTATATATAACTCAAGTTTAGTTTTTGCAAATTTCAATGAATATCTTCAATCTTTATTATACTCAATAATATCTATTTATTTATTTACTTTCATCATGATGATTTTGTTTAAGTCTAGGGTAAACTCAACTTCAGTTATATTTTTAATATCAGGATTCGCAAGTTATGCTTACTCACTTATTTTAAATCATCCTGGCAACTCTGACTTATATTTTGTTGGAAATGCTTTGATAGTTAACATGATTATTTGTCAAATCTTAATGAAAAAAAATGATATATAAAGTGTATATAAAAGTTTTTATAGCCATATGCTTATCAAGCATAATAATGATTTTAATTGATAATAAAATTTTTAATGTAAATCCATTTATATATAATGAATTTGTTTATTTGAAAAAATATCAAAATATTAATCCAAGCTTTTATTCAGAAAAATTAATTGCACTTCGTAATCTATCAAGATCAATTAAATCAAAATCAGTAGTAGTAATCGCTAACCCAGAATGTAGAGAAAATGAAGAAATTAAGAATTTTTCATATTCTGCTTTATTAGAAGCGAGAATATGGAATGAATGTCACATGTATAATAAGAAAACAAAAGGCGGTATGTATAATATTGTCAATATGTTTAAAGATATTAAATTTGATAAAAAAGAAGATTCAAAAGTAAAATATGAAATAGCATTTAATTTTGCAAATAATGATAATGTTAGTAGAATTGAATGCTCATCAATAATTTCTGAGTATGAGTGGTCATATATGTTAGTTGATGAAGACAAAATAATAATGGATGGGTCATGTTTGGCAAATCGTAAGCATATAAAAGAAGGTAATTATATATTATACGAATTTTAACTATAATAATATGAAATGATAATTGTATTTATTTAGAAGATATAAGTAGAGAAAATGACTCAAAAAAAAATTAATTTTAATAATCCATATTTAACTGGTTATGAAATCAAAAATATAAAAAATGTTTTAAATAAAAAAATATTTGCTAACGAAGGTCAATTTAGTAAAAAATGTGAAAATTATATAACAAATAAGATTAATTCAGTTGATACTTTTCTTACCCCTTCATGTACTCATGCATTAGAAATATCAGCAATTCTATTAGATTTAAAGGTTAACGATGAAATAATAATCCCGTCATATACATTTGTTTCATCAGCAAATGCGTTTGTGCTTCGCGGAGCTAAACCTGTTTTTACAGATATAAGGCAAGATACTCTAAATATTGATGAAGAAAAAATTGAAGAGGCTATAACAAAAAAAACAAAAGCCATTGTGATTGTTCATTATGCTGGGGTTGCATGTGATATGGATAAAATTTTATCAATTGTCAAAAAGCATAAATTAGTTTTAATTGAGGACGCTGCACATGCTTTTGATTGCAAATATAAAAATAAATATTTAGGCAGTTTTGGAGATATTTCTTGCTTTAGTTTTCATGATACAAAAAATATAACATCAGGTGTAGGAGGTGCAATAGCCATAAATAAAAAAAAATACAAAGCTAAGTTAGAAATCATCAGACAAAAAGGAACAAATAGAAGCAAATTTTTAGAAAATAAAAGTAGTAAATATAGTTGGCAAGATATCGGCTCCTCTTATGTTCCAGGTGAAATAATGGCAGCATTTTTATGGAGCCAACTTAAAAAAAGTAGAAAAATTTTAAATTCAAGAATGAAACTTTGGAAAAACTATCACAACTATGCAATCGAGATTGAAAAAAAAGGACTCGTGAATAGACCTCATATTCCATTTGAATGTAGCCATAATGGGCATATTTACTACTTAATTCTTAAAAATAAAGTTCAAAGGAATAAAACAATAAATTATCTAAAAAATAAGAATATACAACTCACATCACACTACGAGCCACTCCATCTGTCACCTGCTGGAATTAGATACGGCACTTCATATGGCAAATTAAATATGACCAAGAAATTAAGTGATTGTATTTTACGGTTGCCATTGTGGATTGGGTTAAAAAAAACAGATCAAAAGAGAATAATTCGGCATATATTTAATTACTTAGAAAAATAGATGTTATACATATTTTTATCTTTCACTGCTACAATCGCCACTTTTCTTATAGTTTATACATGGATATTTTTTCCTTTATTAGTAATTTTACTAGCAAAATCTTTTAATAATAAAAATAAATTTCAAAACAACGAAACTAATAAAATATTTAAGATATCAGTCATTGTGTCAGCTTATAATGAAGAAAAAAATATAAAAAAGAAATTAATCAATTTATTTGAACAAGATTATCCATTAAGTCATCTAGAAATAATAGTCGCTTCAGACGGATCAATTGATAGAACAAATGATATAGTAAGAGAATTTAATAATGTAAAACTCTTAGACTTTAAAAAAAATAGAGGAAAAGCCATTATTAATAATGATGCAGCGAAAGTTGCGAATGGAGAAATACTTTTTTTTACAGATGCTGAAACTATTCTAGCTAACGACTATATTTCAAATGCTTCAAACTTCTTTATTAATCAAAAATATGGTTGCGGCTCTGGAAACTATACCTTTCACTCTGCTGAGGCTTTTGGTAAGTCAGAGAGTTTATATTGGAAAATAGAAAAAACTATAAGAGAATCTGAATACAGAATTGGCATTTTACCATTTGCCTCTGGTGGCTGTATGATGATTAGAAAAGAATTGTACAAAGAAATTCCCTCACATTCTGATATAGATAACATCTTACCTTTATTTATTATATCAAAAGGCATGAAGGTGTTTTATGCGAATGATGCGAAAGCTTTTGACATGGCCGTTAATTCAGAAATAAGTCATTTTAATAAAAGATTGAGAACAACACAGAGAAGTCTCGCTGACATAGTATCTTATTTACCTAAATTAATTAATGGTGGATATTATACAATTACATTTACTATTTTTTCGCACAGAATATTGAGGTGGTTTACTGGTATATTATTACTTATAGTATTACTTTCATCTATTGTACTTTCAGAATTTGAAAAAGGGTTTTCAAGTATGTGGAATATATATTTATTAATGCAGATTTTATTTTATTTTTTAGGACTTAATGGATTCATCAAGGAGAGAACAAAAATTAATTTTAGTTTTTTTAATCGAATCATATCATTTATATATAGTTTCATTTTAGCTAACATCTCATTTACTATTGCAATATTAAAAATTTTATTTGGTCAAAAAATTAGGTCTTGGAAGTCTATTTAGAATTTAAAATATGATTAAACGAATATTCGATATTTTTCTATCTTTGGTTGGTTTAATTTTTATTTTTCCTTTTTTAATATTATTAATTTTAATATCAAAGTTAGATACTGAAAATTCAGGAATATTTTCTCAAGAGAGAGTGGGAAAAGACGGTAAAAAATTTAATCTCTTTAAAATTAGATCAATGAAAATAGATGAAAAGATCAATACAGTCGTTACTACAAAAAATGATATTAGAATAACGAAATTAGGTTCAATTTTAAGAAAATTTAAACTTGATGAATTGCCACAGCTTTGGAACGTTCTTATTGGGGATATGAGTTTTGTGGGCCCACGTCCTGAAGTAGACGAATATATAAGGTTGGTTCCTAAAGCCTTACAAAAAAAGATATTATCAGTAAGACCAGGTATAACTGGACCAGCATCGATAAAGTATAGAAATGAAGAAAATCTATTAGAATTACAAAAAGATCCTGAAAAGTATAATGAGGAGATAATTTTTCCTGATAAAATTAAAATTAATTTAAACTATGTTGAAAATAATAATTTAATTTCAGATATTTACTATATATACAAAACAATAATTAGATAGATAACCTAAATTTTAATTTATGAGAAAATCTTGGCCTTTTTTTAGTGAAGCTGAACAAAAAAAAGTTCAGTCTATTTTGAAAACTGGAAAAATAAATTATTGGACTGGCAATGAAGGTAAAATGTTTGAAAAAGAATTTGCTAGGTCAGTAAATGTAAATTATGCCATAGCTGTTTCTAATGGAACCGTTGCATTGGAACTGGCTTTAAAAGCAATAAATATTAAAAAAAATGATGAAGTAATTGTTCCATCGTGTACTTACGTAGCTACGGCAGGAGCTGTAATGAATTTAAAAGGAAAACCTGTGTTTGCTGATATAGACATTGATACTCTTAATGTTACAGCTGAAACAATAGACTATCAAATTACAAAAAAAACCAAAGCCATAATCGTTGTTCACCTTGGAGGATGTCCATGCGACATGGATCCTATTATAAGACTTGCAAAAAAAAGAAATCTTAGAATTATTGAAGATTGCTCTCAGGCTCATGGAGCCAAATATAAAAATAGATCAGTTGGATCTTTTGGCGACCTTTCAACATGGTCTTTTTGTCAGGATAAGATTATTTCAACAGGTGGAGAGGGCGGAATGGTGACCACCAAAATAAAAAAATATCGTGATTTTATTTGGAGACAAAAAGATCACGGTAAATCAGAAAAACAATTAATAAATCAAGAAAAAAAAATTGGTTTTAAATGGATACATGATTATGAGGGTTCAAATCATAGGCTAACGGAAATTCAGTCTGCAATTGGTAGGATCCAACTTAAGAATTTAAATAAAACAAACGAGTCTAGAAAAAATTTTTCACATAAGATTTACCAGATCCTCAATAGATACAGTGATTATATAAGAATACCGAAATATAGCAAAAATATGAATCATGCTTGGTATAGGTGTTATGTTTTTTTAAAATGCAATAAAAGCAAAACAAAAAAAATTAGAGATGAGTTAATGGTTTTATTAAATAAAAATGATATTCCTTGTTTAGTAGGTTCATGTGCCGAAATATACCTAGAAAAAGTTTTCAAAAAAAATAATATTTTTAAGGGTAAAAGACATAGAAATGCACAAGTAATCAGCAATAGTTCACTGGCATTTATAATTATCCCTCATATTTCTAGTAAGGAAATGAATTTATTTTGTAAGAAACTGGATAATGTTTTAGGATATTATTTCAATAGAACAAAATAATTAAAATCAATAATCCGACTCTCTATCATAATGAATTTAAATAAAAGTACTAAAGTTACAATTATGATATCTACAGATATCCTGATTTTGTTATTTTCAATTTACCTAGCTTATTCTTTAAGATGGGAATCATATATTTATTTTCCAGACTCAAAAATCATAGTTGCTTTTATACTTGGACCTATAATTGGGATTCCAATATTTTATTTTTTTGGCTTTTATAAAGTTGTTGTGAGATTTATGGGCTTTGAGAGTCTAAGTCCAATTTTAAAGGCAACATTTATTTATTCTCTACTTTGGACAATATCGGTTGAAATAATCGATATCTATGCGTTCCCAAGATCAATGGGCATAATTGCCTACCTTATTATTACTTTACTCATTTTTTTCTCTCGCATATTTGCAATTTGGTTAATAACAAGTTCAGTATCTAAGCCAGAAATGCAAACTCATAAAGTTGCAATTTATGGTGCAGGTTCAGCAGGAAATAAACTACTTTCGCTTTTATCTCAGAATAAAGAATATAAAGTTAGCGCATTCATTGATGACGATAAAAGTCTAACAAATAGAAAACTTAAAGGTATAAATATTTACTCTTTTAAAAGCATTAAATCGTTGATTGATAGTAAAAACGTTACTTCTATATATATAGCAATACCAAGTTTATCTAATGCGAGAAAAAAAGAAATAATTAAAAATCTGATAAGTTTTAATATTCAAATTAAAATTCTGCCATCAATTAATGATTTAATAAGTGGAGATTTTGTTTTAAAAGATCTCCAAGAGCTGCAAATAGAAGATTTACTAGGTAGAGACGAGGTAGTCATCGACAATAAGTTGCTTAATGATAATACCGAGAATAAATCAATTTTAGTAACAGGCGCTGGAGGGTCTGTAGGTTCAGAGATCTGTAGGCAAGTGATTAAATTGCAACCAAAGGCGATTATTTTGTTAGAAAATAATGAATACTCGTTATATAAAATACATCAAACATTATTGGATCTGTGTCAAAAATTTACAAATAAAACAAATGTAATAGCTGTTTTAGGTTCAGTTTGTGATAAAGAATTAGTTACAAAAACTATAAAAGAAAATAATGTCCAAACATTATATCACGCAGCTGCATATAAGCATGTTCCAATATTAGAAAGTAATATTATAGCTGGAATACAAAATAATATTTTTGGTACAATTAATTGTGCTAATATTGCAAAAAATCAATGCATTGAAAATTTCATATTAATATCAACAGATAAAGCAGTAAACCCTACAAGCTTAATGGGAGCAACAAAAAGGGTTTCAGAAGCATATATTCAATCAATAGCATTTAAGCAAAATAATAAAAAAAAGGAATGTACATTCAACATTGTAAGATTTGGAAATGTTCTAGACTCAAGTGGTTCTGTTATACCTCTCTTTAAAAAACAAATAAAATCAGGTGGTCCTATAACTGTTACAAGTAAAGAAATAACTAGATATTTTATGACCATTCCTGAAGCTGCACAATTAGTAATTCAAGCAGCCTCTTTAAAAGGATCTGGTAAAATATTTGTACTAAATATGGGAAAGCCAATAAAAATTTTAGATTTAGCAAAAAAAATGGCTGATTTAAGTGGTTTCAATGTTGTAGAAAGAGTTACAGGTTATAACCAAATCGAAATTAAAATAATTGGCCTCAGGGAAGGAGAAAAAAATTTTGAAGAGTTGTATTACGGAAAGTTAAAAAATACAATTCACCCAAAAATAAACGAAGAAGTTTATAACATAAATAACGATATTGATTTTGATGAAATGATCAGTGATTTACAAAAAGTAATTACACACGGTGACTCTGAGGAGGCAAAAAAAATAGTATTTTCAAAAATTTTAGAACTTTAAAAAAGTATTAAATAAAAATAAAGAGTGATATAATCAACTTGATGTGGAAAGTAAAAAAATCAAAAGTTCATGGTACAGGAGTATTTGCTTCCGAAAATATAAAAAAAAATCACAAAGTTATAGAATATATCGGTGAAAAAATAACCAAAACTGAGGGTGATAAGAGATCTGAGAGAAGGTTAAAAAAGTATTTAAATTCAAAAGATGAAGGATCGGTATATATTTTTGAATTAAATAGTAGATACGATATTGATGGTACATTTAAGTACAATAAAGCTAGATATATAAATCACTCCTGTAAGCCAAATTGTGAAGTACGGATTGAAAAGGGAAAAATATGGATTTACTCAATAAAGAATATTAAAAAAGGTGATGAATTAAACTATGATTATGGATATGATTTTGATGGTGAGGATTATAGAGACCATGTTTGTAAATGTGGAAGTAGAAATTGTGTCGGTTATATAGTTTCAAGTGAGGATATTCCTAAACTAAAAAAACATCTTAAAAGAAAATAAATAAATAGCATGACTAATAAAAATGAAGAATTTGATATTTTTTCCGTAATTGAAATTCTAACCGCTAAGTTCAAAAGTCTTATGTTGGTAAGCACTTCGTTAATCGGACTGATTTATATATTAAATATGTATTTTTTTCCAATTTCCTACAGTGCTAGTATTATGATCAGTCCACAAAGCATAGACCAATTAAGCAAGTATCAACCTATTAATGAAATAGATATTTTTCCGAAAGATTTTCAACCAATAATTACTAGGGAAAAAATTTATGAAAATTTTAAATCTCAACTTAAAAATAAAGACATATTATTTAATTCTATAATTAAAAATAGTTCAAAAGTTAGAGATATGACAAATATTGATGAAATACGAACTTATGCAAGTAGTCTTTCATCAAATTTAAAAGTATCAAATAATAGAGATAATGCTGATATAGAATTAACAGTCGTTTATAACAATAGAGAAGATATCAAAAATATTTTAAGTACGGTTGTTGAAGAAACTAACAAGAGTGTAGCACAATCCATAATCACCCAAATTGACAATCTTAAAAGTGTTGCAGTAAGGAATCATAAAAAAGAAATAAGAGAGATTGAAAATGACATTAATTTAATTAAATTTAATAAGGATCTTAATTTAGAATCAAGAATTAGCTATCTAAAAGAGCAATTAGCAATCGCAAAAAAATTGAATATAAACGATTTTGAGCTTCCCCCCACTTCAATTGAAGTTGCACAGCCAGTATTTGAATTTACAGAAATTTCACCAACAGGGTATGATGATAAGTCTCCTCCATATTATATAAGAGGTGTAATGGCTATAGAAGAAGAAATAGCCCAACTTACAAATAGAAAAAACAATAAAAATTACTTAAGCACAAGACTTTCACAGCTAAAAACTGACCTCGAAAATCTCAATAATAACCTTCAAATAGAAGAAATGGAAAAGAATCTAAGCGGCGCTAACTTATCTAGCGATAATTTTTCTGCAATTAATACTAATATTAGTTTTATTAAAGTATCTAAATCTTCAAGCACATTAACATTTTTATTATTATCATCATTTTTCTCAATTTTAATTACATCCATTTCAATTCTTACTATTGAGTCTTATAAAAAATATTTAAAAAATAAATAATCGAAATGAAAGTTTATATTGATCATGATTGAAGAAACTATTTTAGGTATTTCAGAAAATTTCAAAATTCTTGCACAACATCACTCAAAAAAAATAAACGAGGCTTCAGACTTAATGATTTCATCATTGCAAGAAGGTGGAAAGGTAATTTATTGTGGAAATGGAGGCTCCGCTGCAGATTCTCAACATTTGGCTGCAGAGTTAATAGGGCGTTACAGAAAAAACAGAGACCCTATTCCAGCATTGGCACTTACTACAGACACCTCAATTATAACTGCAGTTGCCAACGATTTTTCATTTGATGATATTTTTTCAAGACAAATTAAAGCTTTGGGTAGTAAAAATGATATATTCTACGCAATATCTACAAGTGGGAATAGTAAAAATGTTATTTCTGCAATCAAGACTGCAAAATCAAAGAATATAAAAGTCATTGGCTTAACAGGTGAAAATGGTGGATTAATGTCATCAATTTGTGATGTATTAATAAATGTTCCTTCAAATAGACCTGATAGAATTCAAGAAATGCATATTGCCATAGGCCAAATTATTTGTGAAATAATTGAAGAAAACTTTTATTCAGAAAACTAAAAAATAATATTTATTTAATATCTGACTCTTTGTTGTCACTTATTTCTTTAAAGGATGTTTCATTTTTCGTACTTCAGCAATATTAATTTGCCTTTGCCTGGACTCTGATCGCATAATCTGTTCCTCTGTTCTTTTTTGATAGCAATTGGGACAAAAAACCCCTTTTTTGTAAAACTTGGATTGCATTTCTTTGATCGTTATTGGGTGCCTACAGCCATAACATTGGAAATACTTTCCTTTTAATAAATTTTTATTAATTGTTACTCGATCATCAAAGACAAAACATTCACCCTCCCATAAAGAATTTTTATTCTTTGAATATTCTAGATATTTGATGATGCCGCCTTTAAGTTGATAAATGTTTTTGTATCCTTTCAAATTTAAGTATGCTGAAGCCTTCTCACACCTAATACCTCCAGTACAATACATTGCAATTTTATCATTTTTTTTTATTTTCATTTTTTCTAGCGAATTTGGAAATTCTCTAAAACTTTCTGTTTTAGGATTAAGTGAGCCATGAAATTTACCAATATCAATTTCAAATATATTTCTGACATCAACTACCTTTATATCTTTATTATTAATTAATTGATTCCAATCTTTTGGTGGAATCAGTTTTCCTGTATATTTATTAACATTCATTGCGCCCTGCCCGAGAGAAACAATCTCCTTTTTTAATCTAACTTTAAACTTATTAAATGGAATAAAATCAACTGTATTCACTTTTGTTTCTAGTTTCCTAATTTTTAGTTTTTTTCTAATTACTTTAAGTAAATTAATTATATCATTTTTCCGTCCAGAGATTGTTCCATTTATGCCTTCATCAGCAATAAGTATTGTTCCACGTAATTTTTGTTTGTTTGGTGATTTCAATAGAATATTTTTTAATTCTATTTTTTTGTTCACAGATACAAATCTATAAAAAGAGTAAATATACAAATTGCTAATACTTGACATAAAAAATTTTTATATATTTTTTATAATTTTATTTAGAACTATTTTTTAAGCTATAGGTAATATTTTTTAAGAAATTTGTCAGCTCAGTCCTATCTTTTATGCTTTCAATTTGTTTATAATTTATTAAATCTCCTGAATAAATACAAATTTCTTTTCCAAGTTTCTTCTTTGTTTCATGCATATATGAGGAATACTTAAGAGTCTGATTTTTTATTTTTGCAGCAAAAAAATGAAATAAAAATCCATTTTTTCCATCAAAATAGATGGGTAGAACGTCTGTTTTAGTTTGATGAATAAGTTTTGCAGGAAATAATTTCCATTCATCGTCTATTGCTTCGGACTTAAGGCTTTTAGCGACTGATACTCCTCCTGATGGAAAAATAATGATAACCCCATTATTGCATAGATACTTTTTAGCAGCTTTTGCTGTTTTAATATTTAAAATTTTTGACTCTTTCGTCTGACCACTGAAATCAACTGGGAGAATAAATTGATTTAATTCTGGTAAAAATTGCAGTGTTTCATGCGTCATAATTTTAAAATCATCTCTGGTTTGAGATATTAAGGAGCATAAAATTAAACCATCAATAATTCCAAAAGGATGATTTGCAATAACCAATAGAGAGCCCTTTTTAGGAATAATTAGTTTATTGTATGATTTATTAACAACTTTAATTTTCATTTCTTTAAGGATATCTGTCCAAAAAGTTTGAGGATTCTGCTCATTTATAGAATAGTTTTTATAAAGGTTTTCTAATTTTCTTTTGCCTGTGAGTGACTCAATTGTCTTTATAATTAGACGTTGTGCAAAGTTATGTTCTGATTTTGAAGCGTAGGAAAAATTTATTTTATTCATACTAATATTCTACTGGTATTGGGTCTAAGCTTCTCCAAAAATACCATGTTGCAACTGATCTATAAGGTTTCCATTTTTCAGACATTAGTATAGCAGTATCTTTATCTATGGGATATTTCAAATTATAGCAGTTGCAAATTCCTTTAATAACACCTAAATCATCTGCTGGAAATATATCTGGTCGACAAAGGTTGAATATAAGAAACATTTCAGACGTCCACCGACCTATCCCTTTAATTTGCACTAACTCACTTATAATTTCTTCATCTGATAAATGACTCCACTTTTTAGGATTAATATTATTATTTAAGAATGCCTCAGAGAGGGACTTCAAATAAGTAATTTTTTGCCTAGAAAGGCCGCATGACTTCATACTCATGTAATGCAAATTTGATGTATTATTCGCATTCACTCTTTTTATCTTTTTTTCAAATCTTTCCCAGACTGCTTGAGCTGCTCTAACTGATATTTGTTGGCCCACAATAGATCTAGCTAAAGTATAAAATGGGTCAGATTTAGAAAAAAGAAAATCCTTAGGATAATTTTTTATTATACGGCCTAACTTTCTATCTTTCTTA